>Ga0256864_1000001_pt1 | contig 217648 bp, 202 predicted proteins | sample RVTome_11_FD_187336 | JGI IMG/M metagenome (GOLD analysis project Ga0256864, IMG submission 187336) | Soil microbial communities from uranium-contaminated site in the Upper Colorado River Basin, Wyoming, United States - RVT147D111 HiSeq ... | reverse complement strand
CAGCACACCGTCGGCGCGCGGCGGATGCGGCGCAGGCCCGGCGAGTACAGCCAGGCCGAGCGCCCCTCGTTGCCGGTGCTGGCTTTCTCGTGCACCAGGATGAAGGTGCCGGCCATGCGCGGCGGCGACAGCGTTTCCGACAGGTAGCGCAGGAACTCGCTCTCCCCGCCCTTCTTCAGCGTCACCGGGCTCCGGATGCTGGCGTAGGAGAAGGTGACGTCTTCGACCACCTTGGTCAGCTGGAAATCGCCGCTGGGCTGCACGATCATCTGCACGTTGTAGCGGGTGACGTCCTCGCCGCGCCATTTCAGCTTGTGGTTCCAGATCGGCTCGGCGCCCGACTTGGGGATCGGGAACAGGAAGCCGAGCTTGCAGTGGTTCGGCTGGTCGGTGCCGATCAGCTCGCAGTTCACCGCGTTCTCGGCGGTGGCCTTGTAGATCGCGTCCGGCCAGGCCACCACGCGGTGGCTCGGGTAGACGTTCATCTTGTAGGTCGGGTAGGTCTTCAGCAGGTACTTGTGGCCCTCGGTCAGCTGGCCCTGGTACTTGGCCATGTTGGCCTTGGTGATGGTGAACAGCGGCTTTTCGCTGTCGAACGGCGCCGAGGGATACTCGCCCTTGAGCGCGCCGCTCTTCTCGTGCGGCGTCCACTCGGGGATGGTGCCGTCCTTGTTGGCGGCGCGCTCGGCGCCGACCGGAGTGAGCTCCTGGCCCAGCTTGGCGGCTTCCTCGGGAGTGACCTTGGCGAAGGCCGGCACGGCGGCGCAGCACAGCGCCGCGGCGAGCACAAGGCGGGACACGGGCATCGTGAACATGGGCTCTCTCCTTCCTGGCGTGGAGCGCCGGGTTCTGCGGCCCGGTCGCCTGGGGATGCTATCAAACCGGGGCGGCGCTTTGAGGCCGTCCCCCGTTTTTACTACCGCGGCGCCAGGTGCCGCTCCAGCAGCGGCCGCGCGTCCCCGCGCGCGCCGAGCGCCGCCGCCAGGAAAAACACGCCGGCCAGGCGCCGGTGCAGGAACACGATCTCGCGCGGCGGGATGCGCATGTATCGCGTCATCGCGTTGCGCGCGATCTTCTCGCCGACGCGCCGCGGCAGGTCGCTGGCCGCCCAGTCGTAGGGCCCGCGGAACGGCTCGCAGATCAGCTCGCACAGCTCGACGAAGGCCTCGCGCACCGGCGCCGGGAAATCGCCGGGCATGACGCCGATGCCGGCGGCACCGCGCAGCGTGACGTCGCGGTCGCGCGCCAGCGCGCCGCGCAGCATCTCGCGGTAATTCTCGACGAAACCACGCCCGAACAGGCGCGTGGCGCCGAAGTCCAGCAACACGATGCGATCGGAAAAAGGGGACGCAACCCTTTTTTCCTCCGGCCGTGGAAAAAGGGTTGCGTCCCCTTTTTCGGCGATGCGCAGCTTGTAGTTGCCGAAATGCGGGTCGGTCTGGACCATGCCCCAGTCGAACAACTCGCGCAGGAACAGGTCGAGCGCGGCCTCGGCCAATGCGTTGCGCCGCGCCTGCGGCAGCGCGCGCACGGCGGCGTCGCGCGCCGACAGGCCGGGCTCGTAGGACAGCGCCAGCACCTGGTCGCTGCAGTACTCTTCCAGCACCCGCGGCACGACGTAGCGCGGATCGCCGCGCAGCCGCTCGGCGAAACGCCGGGTGTGCTCGAGCTCCGCGCCGTAGTCGACTTCGCGGTGCAGCATCTCCTTGACCTCGAGGTACACCGGCTCGAGGTTGAGTCCCCTGGGCGCGACGCGCGTCACCGCGATCAGGCGCGACAACGTGCGGATGTCGCTCTCGATGGCGTCGGCCACGCCCGGGTACTGCACTTTCAGCACCAGCTCGAAACCGTCGCTCCTGCGCCGCGCGCGGTGCACCTGGCCGAGCGAAGCCGAGGCCAGCGGCGCCTGATCGATGTCCAGCTCGCCCAGCGCGCGGCCTAGGCTGCGCCTGAGCACCGGCTCCAGCGCCATCCAGTCCACCGGCGGGGTGTCGTCGTGCAGGCTCGCCAGCACCTCGACCGCCTCCGGCGGCAGGAAGTACTGGCCATACAGCGACAGCATCTGCCCGACTTTCATGACGCTGCCCTTCAGGCGGCCGAGCTCCGCCGCCAGGTGACGCGCCTGCCCGGCGTAGAACGTGCGGTCGGAGGCGCTGCGCGCGCCGCGCCCGCGGAACAGGTTGGCGAACTCGTGCGCGGCGATGCGCGCCCCCGCGGTCACGCCCATCCGCGTCAGCGCGACGTTGCGCTCCCACGGGCGGGTTTTCAGCGCCTCCATGCTAGGCTTCGCGGCCTTTGGTTCGTCGTCCATGGGCGCGGATTATGACAACGCTCGCCGACCTGCTGCTGGCGCCGCGGCGCGAGGCGCTGATCGCCGACCTGGTGGCGCTGGTCGAGCGGCACGCGCGGCAGCGTTCCGGCTGGCGCGGCGTCACGCTGCGCGCCGGGCTGGCGGCCGTGCGCCGCAGGCTGCCCGACGCCATTGCGCGCACGGTGACCCGGCTGCTGCCGGAGTTCGTCGGCGCGCTCGAGCCGCTGCACGCACGCTCCCGCGCCGCCGACGGCGCCGCCTTCGCGCGCTTCCTCAAACAGGACCGCACGCTCGTCGCCGAAACGCTGATGGGCATCGCCGACGCTCGCGTCGAGCGCAGCACCAACGCCGCGCTCAAGGCGTTCTACGCGCGCTTCCGCGGCACCGCCGAGGACGAGGCCGAGGACCTGATTCCCGGCGTCGCGGACGTGCTGGCGCGGCACTTGTGACGTCACCCCGGCGGAAGCCGGGGTCCAGTGCCTCAAGACACTGGATGCCGGCTTTCGCCGGCATGACGATCAGACCTCAATCGTGCCTTCGAGGTACGGCGCCGCATGCCCAGCCATGACCACGCGCCCGCCCTTGAGTTCGCACCAGAGCTCGCCGCCGCGCGCCGACACCTGGCGCGCGAACAGTCGTGTCTTGCCCAGCCGCCCCGCCCAGTACGGCACCAGCCGCGTGTGCGCCGCGCCGGTCACCGGATCTTCGTTGATGCCGATGGCTGGCGCGAAGAAGCGCGAAACGAAGTCGCAGTCGCCACCCGGCGCCGTGACGATGACGCCGTGCAGGTCGATCCGGCCGAGCGCGGCGAAATCCGGTTTCAGCGCGCGCACCTGTTCCTCGGTCTCGTAGACCGCCAGCCACTGGAAGCCTTCGAACAGCGCCTGCGGCGACGCGCCCAGCGCCGCGACCAGCTGCGGGTGCCCGGCCGAAGGGGCGACGGCGTTGGCGGGGAGATCCATGGCCAGGCGCTCGCCGTCGCGCGCCACCGTCAGCGGCCCGCTCTGTGAGTGGAAAGTGACCGCCTGGCGCTGCGGCTCGAGCCGGTTCAGCACCACCCAGCCCGAGGCCAGCGTGGCGTGCCCGCACAGCGGCACCTCGACGGCCGGCGTGAACCAGCGGATGGCGTAGTCGTCGCCGTGCGGCACCAGGAACGCGGTCTCGGCGAGGTTGTTCTCGGCGGCGATGTCGCGCAGCGCCGCGTCCGGCAGCCACTGCGCGAGCGGCACCACCGCCGCCGGATTGCCGGAAAAGCGCTTCGACGCGAACGCGTCAACCTGCCACAGGGGAAGCTTCATGGGCGCGCATTATGCCGCCCTCGCGGCCGCAGCCGCCGCGATCCGGCGGCCGGGCTGAGCCGGCAGTTTCATGCTGTAATCGACCCATGCAATCGCGGCTGCTGCGCACGCTCGCCGCCCTGGCCGCGCTCGCCGCCCTGGCCGCGGCGGTCGCGCTGGCATTCTGGCGCTTCGGCCCGCGCGAGGCCGCGGCGCCTTCGGTGGCGGTGCTGCCGTTCACCGGCCCGGAGCTGGAGGCGCGCTATTTCACCGACGGCTTCCACGACGCCGTCGTCACCCAGCTCGCGCGAATCCAGGGCCTCAAGGTCATCTCGCGCACGTCGGTGGCGGGCTACCGCGACGGGCCGCGCGACCTGGCGCGCATCGGCCGCGAACTCGGCGTGGCGCACGTGGTCGAGGCCAGCGTGCAGCGCGCCGGCGAGCGCCTGCGCGTCGCGGCACGGCTGGTCGAGGCCGCCACCGGCCGCGAGCGCTGGTCGGCGGATTACGACCGCCCGCCCGAAGAGATCTTCACGGTGCAGGCCGACCTCGCGCGCCAGATCGCACGGACCATCGACGCGCGCCTGACGCTCGAGGAGGAGGCGCGCCTGGCGCGCGTCCCCACCGGCGATCTGCAGGCCTACGAGCTGTACCTGCGCGCGCTCGAAATGGAGAACCGCACGCCGCCGGAGAAGGCGGCGCTCACGCAGGCCCTGGGCTGGCTCGACGAAGCCCTGGCCCGCGACGCGGAGTTCGCGCTGGCGCACGCGCTGGCCAGCCGCCTGGACATGGCGATCTACTGGGTGGTCGGCGAATACGACAAGGCGCGCCTGCCGGCGGCGCAGGACCACGCGCGGCGCGCCATCGAGCTCGCGCCGAACCTCGCCGAGCCGCACCTGGCCATGGCCCTGTACTGGTACTGGGGCCATCGCGAATACGAGAAGGCGCTGGCCAGCCTCGGCGACGCGCAGGCGCTGGAGCCGAACAGCAGCGCGGTCGCCTTCCTGACCGGATCGATCTACCGGCGCCTGGCGCGCTGGGACGTCTCGATCGCCGCCGCGCGCACCGCCGCGCAGCTCGATCCGCGCAACGCGCGCAACCTGCAGGTCTACGCCGACGTGCTGATCGGCACGCGCCGCTTCCGCGAGGCCGACCGCGTGCTCGACGCCCTGGGCCGGGTGGCGCCGCGCTCGCCGCTGGCGTTCTTCATGCGCCTGCACAATCAGCTGCGCTGGACCGGGGACGCCGGCGCGCTCAGCCCGGACTTCGCGCGCTTCGCGGCGTCCGAGGACCCCTACTGCCTGGCGCAGCTGGCGCACTTCGAGGTGCTCGCGCTCGCGCGCGAGTTCCAGCGCGCCGCCGCGGCGATCATGGGCTGCCCGGGCGAGGTGATCGGTGCCCTGCACAACGTGCCCGCGCCCAAGCAGCAGTACGCCGCGCTGGCAGAGCTGTTCGCCGGCAACGCCGCCGCGGCGCGCGCGCACGCCAGGGTCGCGCGCGCCGCGCTCGCCAGCCGCCTTGAAGAGCGCCCGGACCTGCCGCTGACGCGCGTGGCGCTCGCCTACATGCTGGCAGTCGCCGGCGACGCCGATGGCGCGCTGGCCGAGGCCGACCGCGCGCTGGCCGACGCCCCCATGTCGAAGGACGCGATCGTCGCCGCCGAGGTCCGCGACCAGGTCGCCGCGCTGCACGCGCACCTGGGCCAGCACGATCGCGCGCTCGCCGAGCTGGCCGAGGCGCTGGGCATGGCCTACGGCTCGTACGCGCGCGTGGTCATGGCCGATCCGCTGTGGGATTCGTTGCGCGCCGACCCACGCTTCCAGAAGCTGGTCGCCGACCACCTGCCGCAGGACGGCTGAACCGGGCGCACTACCCCGCCAGCCGGCGCAGCACCTCGGCCGTGGCCGTGTCGGCCGGGAAGAAGCTCTCGACGCGCAGTTCGTCGGTGGTGATGTCCTGCGGCGTGCCGAAGGTGCTGATCATCGAGAACAGCCTGAGCCGCAGCTCGCCCCTGGCCAGTTCCAGCGGCAGCACCGGCGGCAGCGGCGCGTCGAACGCCGGCGCGCGCCACGCCTCGGGGATCCCCGGATAGCCGAGGATCTCGTCGAGCAGCTTCTGCAGCGCTTCGTTGCCGCTGGCCGCGGCCTCGCGGCGCGTGCGGTTCAGCAGCACCGGCGCCGCCTCGGCGAAATTGACGATGTACGGCCGGAAGCCGTCGGGGTGGAAGGTCATCTTCAGCACGTTGTGCGGGCCGTTGCCGCACACACGCTGCCACAGCTGGGTGGGATCGCCCGCGAGGCTGAACACGCGCAGCATCGCGCGGTTGATCATCAGCACGTTCCAGGCGCGGTCCACCACCGACACCGGGTTGGGCTCCTGGTGGTCGAGCATCAGCTGCAGCGCCTCGCGCACCGGCGCCATCGCCGGCGCCTGCAGGTCGGTCTCGCGGTACATCGCGGCGAAGCCGGCCGCGGTCAGCAGCGTGTTGCGCTCGCGCAAGGGGATCTCCAGGGCCTCGGACAACTGCAGCACCATGTCGCGGCTGGGCCGCGCGCGGCCGGATTCCATGAAGCTGACGTGGCGCTGGCTGATGCGCGAGGTGAGCGCCAGATCGAGCTGCGAGCACTTGCGCGCCTCGCGCCAAGACTTCAGCAGGCGCGCGAACGGCGGGCGTGCCGCTTCACGCAGCGGTGCGGGCGTGCTCACGGCTTGCCTGCGCCAGGATCCAGTCGGCAGTTTCCTTCCACAGCGTGTCGCGCAGGCTCTCGCGGAAGAAGCCGAGATGGCCGATCGCGCGCGCGCCGGCATCGGCCGGCCGCACTTCGCGGCGTGTCACGACGGCGTTCGGGTACTCGGACAGCAGCGCCGCGGCCGAGGCCGGCGGCGTGTAGAGATCGTCGGTGAAGTTGAACGCCAGCAGCGGCAGGCGCAACTTCGCGTAACGCGAGGTGTCGACGCCGTGCTCGGGGCTGAACAGGTAGCGCTTCGAGCGCGCCCAGCGGCCCCACTGCGCCGCGACGCCGGCCGGGACATCCACCGAGGAGAAACCGAGCCGGCGCGCCGGGAACCAGCGCCCGCGCGAAAACAGCGGCAGGATCACGTACCACCACAGCGTCGAGAACACGCGGTAGGCGCCGCGGTCCTGGCTGACGTGCGGCCGCGGGCCGGCGACGAACACCAGGCCGGCGAGCCGCTCACACAGCGGCGTCATGCCGACGATCTGCGCGCCGGCCGAGTGGCCGAGCAGGAACACCGGCAGCCCGGGAAAACGCGCGTACGCGTGCCCGAGCACGGCGTGCAGGTCGAACCGGCCCCAGTCCTCGAAGCTCGTGCGCTTTGGGTCCGCGAGCCCGGCGGCCGCCTCGCCGATGCCACGGTAGTCGAAAGTCACCGCGGCGATGCCGCGCGCCGCCATGTCCGCCGCGAACTTGCCGTAGTAGCGGCGCGGCACGCCCATCGCCGCGGCGACGACCACAACGACGCGCGGCGTCGGCGGCACGAACAGCGTCGCCGGCAGTTCAAAGCCGTCGCTACAGCGGATGCGCACATCGGTGGTCGGCGTCATGGCGGCAGTCTCGCCGCCCATCATCACACCGGCAATTACCGGCCGGGTAATTGCCCGCCAGCCCCTCGCGCCGCAGCCTGAGCACCCCTGACACCGGAGCGAGCGATGCGCATCTTCCTGCTGGTCCTGACCCTGCTGGCGTTCGGCGCCTACAGCGTCTACGTGATGTGGGACTTCGGCTACTTCGGCATCTGGCGCGCCGGCATCGCCAACGCCGCGGCGCTGCAGATCCTGCTGGATCTGGTCATCACCTGCCTGCTGATCGCTTCCTGGATGATCGCCGACGCGCGTGCGCGGGGCCTCAAGGCCTGGCCGTTCGTCGGCATCACGCTGGCGGCCGGCTCGTTCGGGCCGCTGCTGTACCTGCTGTACCGCGAGCGCTTGGCCTGACCGGGTCCAACTGGCGGGCCGAGATCGCTCATTTCGTGAACGAGCCGCGGGAGCAGGTGACCGATCAGGGGCGTGTCGGGTAGGTCCCGGAGGGGAACAGCGCAGCCGAGGGGAGCCCCGAGGGCGCTAGCCCGAGGGGTCGCCGCGCCCCGGCGAGCCGAGACTTGGCGAGGCGAGTTAGCGCGGCGACCGGCGAGCAGTCCCCGGAGGGACCCACCCGACACGCCCTTCGGCAGCTACGCCAGCACCGCGACCGCCGTCGCGTTGTCCTGGCCCGGCAGGTCGGCCTGCTCGACGGCGGCGAGCAGCGCGCCCACGGCGGCGGCGGCATCACCTTCGCCGAGGAAGCCAGCGATCTCATCGTCGTCCAGCGCGAGAATGCCGTCCGAGGCCAGCAGGAAGCGGTCGCCCGGCTGCACCGCGAGCGCGTCGGCGACGTCAACGCGCGCCAGGTTGAAGCCCAGGCAACTGGTCAGGCCGCCGGCTTCCGCGTGCAGTTCGTTGAGGCGCACCAGCCGGTCGCCGCGCAGCAGCAGCAGATAGCTGTCGCCGACGCTGACGGCCCAGAACTCGGCGCCGCGCACGTACAGCGCGACCAGCGTGGTCGCCATCTCGCGCAGCCGGCGCTGCGTGCGCGCCATCCCGAGCAGCGCGCCGTGCGTGGCCAGCGTCGCGTCCTGCAGCCACTGGCGTGGCGTCGCCGTGCCGCGCGCGCGGCGCGCGCCGAACTGCTCGACGAACTCGCGCACGGCTTCGCGGCTGGCGACGTCGCCGGCCGGATGGCCGCCGAGGCCGTCGGCCACCAGCGCCAGCACTTCGCTTTCGCCGTAGCGCTCGAGGCCCCAGGCGTCCTCCTGGCGCTTGCGCGTGCCCTGCACCTGGCCGCCGCCGGCCGCGAGCGGGCTCACCGGGAGTACTTCGCCTGCACCGACGCCGGCAGGAACTCCCCCTCCCGCATCGGCACGTTGAAGCGCAGCGGCGGATCTTCCGCCAGCAGCCGGTGCACGAAATAGCGCTCCTCTTTCAGGTCGTAGGTCACGATCGGGTAGGCGTTGGTCGATCCGACATCGTACGACGTGACCAGGTGGCCCTCCTGGAAGCGCCACAGCCGGCCGGCGCGGTCCTGGTTCTCGACCAGCGCCACGTTCCACGAATCCTCGTCGACGTAGAACACGCGCTTGCCGAAGGCGTGGGACTTGCCGCCGCGCTCGGTGGCCTCGATCACCCACACGCGGTGCAGCTCGTAGCGCGCGTTCTGCCCGTTGAACGCCGGCCAGGTCAGCTGCTGCGCGTATTTCTGGCTGCCGTCGGACAGGCGATAGGCGTTGTACGGAATGAGCAGCTCGCGCTTGCCGACCAGCTTCCAGACGTAGCGGTCGAAGGCGCCGTTGTACATGTCGATCATGTCGATGTAGTACAGCCCGTCGGTGCCGTACATCGGCTGGTCGTAGCCCAGCGGCGGCAGCCGCAGCATGCGCCCGATCTTGCCGAGCAGCACCCAGAGGGCGCGCGCCTTCTTGATCGAGTTGGCTGACTCGTGGAACAGCACGACGAAGTCGGCCGTGGTGTCGGTCACGCGCTCGCCGACGAAGGTCACGCCGTAGACGATGACGTTCTCCTCGTCGAGGTTCGCGGGCCGGGCGATGTTGCCGTAGCGGAACAGCACGCGGAACACGCCCTTGTTGCGGTTGGTGATGCCCCGGCGCGACACCACCGCCTGCGAGGTCACGCCCATGAACGAGTCGCCGCGGTAGCGCGTGCGGTGGTTCCACATGACTTCGACGCCGCTGCGCGGCTGCGGGAACGGGAAGCCGAGCCGCGCGCCGGCCAGCGCGTCCGAGCCGATCAGCCGCGCCTTGCCGAGGTTGGCGGCGGTGGCCTGGTAGATCTCCGGCGGAAACGCGGCGCTGCGCCGCGTCGCGTACACCGGCATGCGGAAGTCCGGATACCTGGCCAGCAAAGCGCGATGGCCCGGGCTGAGCCTGGCCGCGTGCTGCACGGCGTTGGCGGCGTTGATGGTGAACAGCGGCCGGTCCTGCGGGAACGGGTCCACCAGCCGCCCGCCCGGCTCGAACCCGGGCGGCGGCAGCGTCAGGCCCCCGCTCCACGCCGGAATCGAGCCGTCGGCGTTGCCGTCGCGCTCGGCGCCGACTTCGGTGAGGCGGCTGCCGATGCGGCGCAGCTCGGGGCGCGTGTCGAGGATCGCCGCGCCGGGCGACGCGGACGCGGCCGTCACCGTCCCGCCGAGCAGGCGGCTGCTCAGCGCGATGGCCTCGGCCTCGGCGTCCTGCGCGCGGTGCCGGGCCTGGCGCGTGGCCTGCTCGCGCGCGCGCGCCGAGTCCACGAACGCCAGCCACTGCTGCGCGGCCGCCGCGGTCTGCGGGAAGCGCCCGGCGCCGGCGAAAGCCTCGCGCGCGCCCTCGGCGTTGCCGGCGTTGAACGAAGCCATGCCGAGCGCCAGCAGCACCGCGCCGGCGCGGTCGGCGCGCGCCTCGTCGAGGCCATCGTTGAGCGCCACCGCCGCCGTGGCGTACTCGTCGCGGTCCAGGTACAGCTGGCCGAGCTGCAGCGAGCGCGCCGGGTCGGCGGCGAGCTTCTGCGCCTCGCCCAAGGCGGCGAGCGCCAGCGCGGACTCGCGCGCGGCGAGCCAGAAACCGGCCAGCGTCTCGTAGTTCGGCGCGCTGCGCGGCACCTGCCCGGCCTCGAGCCAGGCGTGCAACAGCGAGCCCGCCTCGAACGGCGCGCCGAGCTGCGCCATCAGCCCGGCCAGCTGCAGCCGCTCCTCGACGCCCTGCAGGTGCCCCTGGCGGCCGGCCAGCTCGAGCACCGCCAGCGCGCGTTGCTTGTTGCCGGACTCGTGTAGCGTGCCCGCCAGCGCCAGCCAGTAGTCGCGGTTGCCGGGGCTGCGGCGCACCAGCGCCTCGAGCACCGGCACCGCCTCGCGCTGCCGGCCGGCGTTGGCATACGCCGCGTACAGCGCCTGCAGCCAGCTCTCGTCGGGTTCGCGCGTGAGCGCGACCGCGCGCCGTAGCAGCGGCACGGCGTCCTGGTAGCGCTTGAGCTGGAGATACGCGCCGCCCAGCGCGGCCAGCTGTTCCGCGCTCGCCCCCGGGTTGTTGCGCACCTGCGGCTCGAGCGCCCGCACTACCTCGACGGGCTTGCCGCCCGCCACCAGCAGCTGCGTGAGGTCCCTGCGCATCTGCGCCGCCGCCTGCGGCGACAGCGCGTTCTGGCGGATGGCCTGGTCGAGGTACTTCGCCGCCGCCGCGTAGTCCTTGTCGCCCGCCGCCTTCGCCGCCAGCTCGCGCAGCAGCAGCGCGCGCTCGTACGGATCCCTGGTGGCGGCCAGCAGTTTCTGCGGATCCTGCGGCTGCGCCGGCACCGGCGTGCCGGGCAGCTCCCGCACCTCGCTCTGGTACTGGTCGGCAAAGGCCGATTGCGCGAGCAACGCGAACAGCAGTGCGATCAGGGGCCGGGTCGGGGGATTGCCGAAGCGAAATAAAGCGCAGCGAGGCGGAGCCGCGAGCGAAGCGAGCGGTGCCCGCGCCACGGCGAGCCGAGACTTGGCGAGGCGAGCTAGCGCGGGCATCGAGCGAGCCATTCGCGGAGGCAAGCCCCCGGCCCGGCCCTTCCGAGATGCGATGTCATCGCCAGTTGAACGCGCAATCGGCGGGATCCATCGGCACGCGCTGCTTGACCTGCAGCGCGCGGTCGGTCTCGGCATAGATCCAGTTGCCGATGCTCTCGATCGCCGCGATCTCGTACACGCCGCGCGGCTGCGCATCCACGATCTTCACGTCCTGCACGCGCCCGCTCGGCAGCACCGTGAACACCGCCTCGACCCAGCCCTTGATGCCCTGCTTGCAGGCCCACTCCGGCATCTGTGGACGCGCCGTCGACAGCGGAATCAGCGGCTTGCCCTTGAAGCCCTGGCCGCGGCCCCACGCATCGGCGCCACTGCCGGCGCCGCGCGCGAAACCGCCGAAGCCCGCGCCGGTCAGCGAGCCGCCGGCAATTTGCACCGGGATGTTGATGTTCGACGCCGGCGCCGCAACCGGTGCGGCCAGCGCCGGCGTGCCCGACACGCCGGACTCCGGCGAGACCAGCACCGGCGGAGGAGGCGGCGGCGGCGGCGCTGGCGGCGGCGGGTCTTCGGGCACGGAATCCTGCTCGCTGACCAGGTCCACGTACGCGACCTGCTCTTCCCGCGCCGCCAGCTCGCGTGGCGCCCACAGCCACCACTGAACCAGCGCGAAGGCCGCCAGGACGCCGGCCACCACGCCGATGCTGTGCTCGTCGAGCAGCAGGCGCGAGCGCAGCCACAGCGGCTGCGCCAGCGCCAGGCCCAGGCCCAGCAGCAGGACCCCGGCGATGAAGTAACCGCCGACGCCGCTGTGCCACAGCCGGGCGAACAGCCCCGGCCGGTGCGCCTCGGCCAGCAGCAGCGCACCGCGCGCGGGGTCGAGCAGCATCGGCGCCACCGCGCCCTCGCCCTGCTCGAACGCGCGCGCCAGGCGCCGGTAGCGCCACGGCGGCTGGCGGTCCATCTCGCGCAGCTCGCGGCCGCCGGGTTCCGGCAGCAGGTAGCGGCCGTCCGCCACCGCCGCGAACACGCCCGCGCGCAACACCTCGCGCTCTCCGGGCCCTTCTGCGGTCCAGACGTAGGCCCGGAAGCGCGCCACCTGCCCCGACTGCGCGGCATCGAGCTGCAGGGCGCGGGCGATGCGCTCGAGCTCCTCCGGCCCGGGGCGCACCGCCGCTCCGGCGAGCACGGCCAGTTCCGCGGTGCGCTGCGGGAACTGCGCCGTGACCAGCGAGGCCGCGGCGGTGTCATGGAGGTCCACGGCCGCGCCGCGCGCGGCGTCGTAGAGCGTGTCGAGCTCGCGCGTGGCCGCCTCGAGCTTGCGCTCGAGCTCGCCGGTGGCGCTTCGCGCCGCCTCCCAGCGCTTGCGCGCCGCGGCGGCGCGGGCCTGGTTGCGCTGCACCTCGGCCTGCGTCTCGCGCAGCCGCGCGGCCTCGGCGTCGCGCTCGCGGGCAAAGCGCTGCTCGCGCTGTGTGTTGAGCTGCGCAGCCGCGCGTCCGCTGTCGCGCACCTGCTGGAGCAGCTCGCCCTGTTGGGCGGACGCGGGAGGCAGGGCGGCGAGATAGAGAAAAAGAATGGTTCCCGTCAAGCACGCCAAGCTCGCAAAGGGGTTCTTGCCTTGGCGCACTTGGCGTGCTTGGCGAGAAACGCCTTCTCGTTTTTTCATTTCGCCTGCTCTGCCGTGTCGATCGGCAGCACCAGCAGGCCGGCCGGCTGCTGCTCGCGCGCCATCGCCGCGGCGCGCGCAACCTGCTCGATCGCATCGCCGTCGGTCAGCGGCGCCCAGCGCCCCGCCGCGGCGTCCCAGCGCGCCGCCGCGCCGGCGCGATCGAGGCAGTACAGGGCGACGCGGCCGACGCGCACCCGCGTGGACGCGCCCGCGCCGCCGCGGCAGTCGGTGGCGGCGTCCTCGGCGCCGAGGGTGTAGCCATACTCGACCTCGGTGCGCCAGGCCTCGAGCACGCGGCGGTACTTTTCAGCCTGGCCGCGTTGCGGGTCGGCCAGCAGGGTCCGGGCGTCGGCGATGCGCTGGCGGCGCCGCTCGGCGAGGAACGGCAGATCCCGCGCCACGTGCGCCTCGAGCTCGTCGAGCAGGCGCTGCGCCGGCGGCAGCAGGCCGGTGCCGGTCGCGGCAACGCGCGCCAGCTCGGCTTCGAGCACGCTGGCGCGCTGCTCCTGCGCCAGCGCCTCCTGCTCGAGCTGCTCGGCGTACGCGACAAGCTGCAGCGCCTGCCACTCCGCGCCGCGGCGCCGGTCCTGCAGCACCCGTGTTTCCGCCGCGAACCGGTCCACGCGCAGCTGCGACTCGCGCGCCGCGCGCTGCGCCGCCAGGCTCGCCTCGAGCGCGTCACCGATCTCGTCGGCGGCGGCATCCGGCGCCGCCGCCAGCAGCGCGACGAAAAAGGGGACGCACACCTTTTTCCAAGGCCGCGATGAAAAAGGTGTGCGTCCCCTTTTATTCACGGCCGCGCGCAGCCAGCCGCTGCTCGTGCCCCTGGAGCCAGTTGGCGATCTCGGCGGCCATCTCGTCGGTGTCGAGGTCGTCGAGCACCCAATGGCCGCGCTCCGGGTAGTGGCGCAAAGCGGCTTGCGGGTACAGCCCGGCGACTTTGCGCACCGTCGCGGCCGGCGTCAGCCGGTCCTGGCCGTAACTGACCACGTACACCGGGCAGCGCACCGCGGCGGCGTCCACACGCGAGGCGCGCCCGCGGTCGAGCATCCACAAGGCGATCTCGAACGCCGCCCGGCCCGACTCGTCCACCAGCGCGTCATACAGCTTCACGTGCTTCTCGCGAGGAACGAAGTTGAACGCGCTGACCACGGCGCGATGGAAGGACAGCTTCTGCGGCCGCCGCCACCAGGCCCAGCGCGCGACGATGCGGAAGAAGGAGACGAAGTTGTCCCAGCGCAGCCCGAAGATGCCGGCCGGCCAGGCCGGCGTCAGCAGCACCAGCGCGAACGGCTGGATGCGGGCGGCCAGCTGCTGCGCCAGCAGGCCTCCCATGGAATGTCCGATCAGGACCGGCGCCTCGGTCAGGTTCAGGCCGCGCACGGCGTCCTCCAGGAATGAGAGGTACTCGCGCAGGCTTTTGTTCCCGACCTCGGGATGGGCCACGCCGGCCTCGTGCGCCGGCAGCGTCAGGGCGTGACAGGCGTGGCCGCGCGAGCGCAGGCCCTCGACCAGCCGGCCGAAGTTGGCGCCGGTGCACCACATGCCGTGGATCAGGACGACCGGCCGCGCCATGAGGAACCTGCCCTTAGTAGCCGCTGATCAGGCGCGTGGTGAAGCGGTTGAACCACGCCGGCGTCAGCTTCTGCGACAGCGCCAGGAACCCGCCCTGCAGGCCCGGGTACCAGTGCACCCGCGGCCACAGGCGCCAGTGCGCGGCGCGCCACACGGTGCGGGCAATGTCGGCCGGCGCGAGATGCATGCCGAGGATCTTCTTCGCCCTCAGCTCGGACTCGAACTTCGCCACCATCGCCGTGTCCACGAACAGTGGAAGGATGTCGCGCACCGTGATGCCGTGGCGCCGCCACTCGAGGTCGAGCGCCTCGGTGAGGCCCTTCACGGCGAACTTGGTCGCCGCGTAGGTGGCCAGGCCGGGGGCGCCGTAGATGGCCGACGCCGACGACATGCTGATGACGCGCGCTCCGGGCGTGCGGCGCAGGTAGGGGAACGCTGCGTGGCAGCCGTTGACCACGCCCCCGAAGTTGACCGCGACGATGGCCCGGTTGCGCTCCATCGGCAGCGTCTCGAAGTCGCCGGTGGCGGCGATGCCGGCGTTGTTGAACAGCAAGTCGAGCCGCTGGCCCGCGGCCTCGAAGAACCCGGCGAGCGCGCGCTCGAAAGCCGCGTAGTCCGTGACGTCGAGACGGCCGGCGCGGGCCGAGCCGGGACCGAGCCGCGCCGCGAGCTCGCGCACGCCGGCCTCGTCGGCGTCGTACAGCCCGGTGAACCAGCCGCGCGACGCGAACAGCTCCGCCGTCGCGCGACCGATGCCGGCGGCCGCCCCCGTGATGAAGATGGCCGGGCGGCTCACGCGGGCGAGATGGATTCCAGGTACAGGATGCGGTCGCCCTCGAGAATGACCATGGTGCTGGGCTCGGCGTACTTCTGCTGCGCGCGGTGCGCGCGCAGCGCGGGCAACGCGCGCATCGCGCCGACCGCGAACGACAGCCGGTTACGGTACGGGAACGACACCACCATGAAGCGCTGCGCCGGAACCTCGCGGAAGAACGTCTCCATGCCGAGCACGTCGAGCCCGACCGGGCGGTCCACCATGAAACCGATCTGGTTCTGGATGCCGCGGCCGGTCGGGTAATACTCCTGCGCCGCCCGGCGTTGCGTGAAGCCGGCCGCCTCCAGGCGCTCGCCGAGCGCGTGGGTCAGCTCGCCGACCTTGGCCGAATCGGACGACGCCTCCTGCACGTAGACGAACCGGTACGGCCCCATTTCGCGCTCGATCACGGCAACCGACCCCAGCGCCCCCAGCCAGCCGAGCACTGCCACGATCAGGACCAGCACCGCCCCCACCACTCCGAGCCCGATCTTCACGTCGGCGCCTCCGTCCGCATGGTCTCCCGAAGTCTAACCTTTTTAGTAACCTACGGGTCCCGCAGGAGGATCCATGGCTGCCCACTCGAAAGCATTCCTCGCCCTCGTCGACGACGCCCGCGTACGCATCAAGGAAGTGGACGCGGGCGAGATGCCGGAGATTCTGCAAAAGGACCCGAAGGCGCGGCTGATCGACACGCGCGAGGAGAGCGAGTTCGCCGCCGGGCACGTCGCCGGCGCCGAGTGGATCGGCAAGGGCGTGATCGAGCGCGACATCGAGTCGCTGCACCCCGACAAGGGCGAGCCGCTCTACCTGTACTGCGGCGGCGGCTTCCGCTCGGTGCTGGCGGCCGAGAACCTGCAGAAGATGGGCTACACCAACGTGTATTCGGTCGACGGCGGCTGGCGCGCGCTGAAAGACCTGCTGCCCACGGAGTAGCGCGTGCACTCGACCTCCGAGCTGAGCCAGATGGGGTTCGGCAACCTGCTGGCGCAGGCCGATGGCGTCGCGCTGGCCGTGCTGATCCTGCTGCTGCTGATGTGCGTGTTCAGCTGGTACTACATCCTGACCAAGGCCTGGCGCGCCTGGCAGATCCGCAGCCGGGCCGACGCCGTGGTCGCCGCGTTCTGGGAGGTGCCGTCGCTGCCCGAGGGCGCGCAGGCCATGGAGCGCCAGGGCCCGGCCGAGCCGTTCTCGAAGATCGCGCTCGACGCGGTCAACGCCGCCAGCCACCACGAGAAACACACCGGCGGCAAGCTCGGCGAGGTCATGGCCAAGGGCGAGTTCGTCGAGCGCGCGCTGCGCAAGGCCATCGCCCGCGAAACCACCGCGCTCGAGACCGGGCTGACCTTCCTCGCTACGGTCGGCGCCACCGCGCCGTTCGTGGGCCTGTTCGGCACGGTGTGGGGCATCTACCACGCGCTGATCCGCATCGGCGCCAGCGGCGAGGCTTCGCTCGACGCCGTCGCCGCCCCGGTGGGCGAAGCGCTGATCATGACGGCGATCGGCCTCGCCGTGGCGGTGCCGGCGGTGCTCGGCTACAACTTCCTGGTGCGCAGCAACCGCGTGGTCATCGCCAGCTTCGACAACTTCGCCCACGACCTGCACCAGGTCCTGACCACCGGCGCGCGCGTCGAGGGTGCGCCACCAGCGGCCGCGCTGAAACCGGCAGCGGCCAAATGACTCCTGCCATGCCGGCGAAAGCCGGGATCCAGTGCCTCTAGGCAATGGCCTTCTCATCCAGCAACAGGAGCTTCACTTCCGACTCTCCGCCGATGTCGGAGATCAACGTCACGCCGATGGTGGACGTCATGCTGGTGCTGCTGATCATCTTCATGATCACCGCGCCGCTGATCACCCACAAGATCGCCATCGACCTGCCGCAGGCCTCCGCCGCGAGGAACCCCGACAAGCCCGACATCGTCACGCTGTCGATCGACGCAGGCGGCCAGCTGTTCTGGAACGAGCAGACGGTGACGGCCGACGAGTGGAAAGTGCGCGTGCGCGCGGCGGCGCTGAAGGATCCGCAGCCGGAGCTGCACCTGCGCGCCGAGAAGACCACGCAATACCAGCAGCTCGCCGAGATCATGGCCGACGCCCAGGCCGCCGGCATGGTCAGGATCGGGTTCGTCACCAACCCGAAGGACAAGGCGTCCGCCCCGGCTCCTTAAGTGGCAATCGCCGGCCTGCTCCTCAGCGGTTCGGCGGTCTTGGGCTTGTCTCCACCCCGCCTGATCGTTCAACTGCCGAGCGCAGCGGCGAGCAGTCCCCGGAGGAAGCCACCCGACCCGCTCTTTCGTGACTAGGAGTAGCGCACGCTCACGATCTCGATCTCGGTCTCGCCGCCCGGCAGCCGCGCGGCGACCACCTCGCCTTCCGCGCGCTTGAGCAGCGCGCGCGCCAGCGGCGAGTCGACGCTGATCAGGCCCCTGGCAGCGTCGGTCTCGTCCGGGCCGACGATGCGGTAGGTCTTCATCTCGCCCTTGTCGTCGGCCAACTCGATCCACGCACCGAAGAACACGCGCCTGGCGTCGGCCGGTTTCGTATCCACGACTTTGAGGTCGGGGATGCGCTTCTGCAGGTAGCGCACGCGCCGGTCGATCTCGCGCAGCTCCTTCTTGCGGTAGATGTACTCGGCGTTCTCCGAGCGGTCGCCCTCGGCGGCCGCCGCCGACAGCGCGCGCACCACCTCGGGCCGGCGCACGCTGAACAACTGGTGGTACTCGCCCTTCAGCCGGGCATAGCCTTCCGGCGTGATGTACGGCGAGGATTTCGCTTGCGGAGCCTTGTAACGCGACACGTGTGCCTCGAGATCGGTCGGCGAGTCTTCCTTACCCCAGCCGCGAGCCATCAGCCCAGCTTGCGCGTGTCGTCCGGCACGAAGAAGTCCGGCAGCATCTCGCTGTCGGGCGTGCCGGGCACGGCCGCGTACTCGCTGAAATCCCGCACGCCGGCGTCCCACAGCACCAGGTCATCGATGCAGAAATTGCCGGTGAACTCGCGCGCGTTCCTGGTCAGGATCACGTGCGCGGCGTCGGCCATGATCCCGGCGGTGCGCGACTTCTTCAGCATCGGGTCGCCGCCGAGCATGCGCACCGCGGCGGTCGCGATCGTGGTGCGCGGCCACAATGAATTGGCGGCGATGCCTTCCTTGCGCAGCTCCTCGGACCAGCCCAGCGTGCACAGGCTCATGCCGAACTTGGCCATGGCGTAGGCCAGGTTCGGTGCGAACCACTTGGCCTTCATGTCCAGCGGCGGGCTCAGCGTCAGGATGTGCGGGTTCCGCGCCTGCTTGAGGTGCGGGATGCAATGCCGCCCGACCAGGAAGGTGCCGCGCGCGTTGATGCCGTTCATCAGGTCGTAGCGCTTCATGTCGGTGGCCAGCGTGCCGGTGAGCTGGATGGCGCTGGCGTTGTTCACGCAGATGTCGATGCCGCCAAATCTCGCCACGGTCTGCTTCACGGCCTCGGCCACCTGGTCCTCGTCGCGGATGTCGCAGACGATCGGCAGTGCCTTGCCGCCGGCGTCCTCGATCTCCTTGGCCGAGGTGTGGATCGTGCCCGGCAGCTTGGGGTGCGGCTCGGCCGTTTTGGCGGCAATGGTCACGTTGGCGCCGTCGCGCGCCGCCCGCACCGCGATGGCCAGGCCGATGCCGCGCGAGCCGCCGGTGATGAACAGGGTCTTGCCTTTGAGGTTCATGGCGAATCTGTCGCGCCTGAAGGCGCTCCTACTGGAGCATCGCGGTGGTGCGGGCCAGGCGCTCGGCCTGGATGCGGTTGAGGTTGCGGAACACGGTCGCGGCGATGCGCGGGTAGCGCTTGCGCAGGCGCTCGAGTTCCTCCGAGCCGAAGCGCAGCAGGCGCGACGCCGACAGGGCGTCGACGTTGGCGGTGCGGCGCTGGCCGAAGAAGCCGGCCTCGCCCAGCACCGCGCCGCGGCCCATGGTGGACAGCTCGAGGCGGTCACCGTCGCGATCCACCCAGGCCTGCAGCTCGCCGTCGACGATCACGTACATGTCGCGCGCCCAGTCGCCTTCCTTGATCACGCGCTGGTGCGCCTGGTATTTCTCGATGCGCGACAGCAGCGCGAAGATGCGCGCCTCGCGCAGGGTCAGGCCGTTCATCAGCGGGATGGTGTGCTGCGGGCTCTTGCCGAGGTCCAGGCGCAGCAGGTCCCACAGGGTGACGATGCGCATGTAGGAGCCCAGCGCCGGCGTCAGCGTCACGTCCATGACCCAGGCCACCGCCAGGGTGAAGGCGGACAGCGCGCCGAACAGCACCTGGCTGTTGAGGCCGCCGCCGGTGAACGACAGGAAGCCCAGGCACAGCGCGATCATGTTGAGCGACACCGGCCGCATGATGCCGGCCAACGCGCTCTTGGCGGCGGCCGTCTCGCTGGCCTGGTCGCGCGCGTCGGCGTTGAAGCGCGCGAGGAAGTGGAAGGTCTCGTCGACCGTCACGCCGAGGATGATGCACGCGATCAGGCTGGTGGTCGGCGACAGCGCGATGTCGAGCAGGCCGAGCGTGCCGAAGTACACCGCCACGGGAATCACCGTCGGCAGCAGCGCCAGGAAGCCGGCGCGCGCCGAGGTGAACAGCATCGCCAGCAGCGCCCAGATGCCGGCGACGGCGATGGCGATCGACAGGCCCTGGCCGTCGACGATGTCGCCGACCGTGTGCAGCGCCAGCACCGCGCTGCCGGTGACCTTGCCGTTCAGCGGCGGCGGCAGCTCGCCCAGGCGCTGCTCGATGCGTTCGACCAGCTTGCCCACGGCCACGGTGCCGTCGACATTGATGCGCAGGGTCAGCTGCGTGCTGCGCAGCCGGGCGTCGATGAAACGCTTGAGCTCGTCGCTGCCGCCGAACACCAGCAGCTGCTTGATCTCGGTCGCGGTGTCCGGGATCGAGTAGTGGTACGGGTCGCCGTCGTTGAGGCTCTGGCGCGTCAGCTTGAGGAAATCCACGTAGGACACGGTCGAGCCGACCTCGGGCTGCTCGTGCAGCCAGGCCTGCAGCTTCTCGATCTCCCGCGCCAGCTCCGGGTCGGTCAGTGCATCGGAGACGTGCGTCTCGATCAGGATCGACAGGACGTTGGCGCCGTTGAACGAGGCGTTGATCGCCTCGTAGTCGCGCCGCACCTCGCTGTCGGCCGGGTAGTCGCGGATGACCTCCGAGCCGGCGTGGATGTCCAGCGCCAGCAGCACGCCGACGGGGATCAGCAGCACGCCGATCACCAGGATCTTCACGCGGTGGCGCAGGTCGAACTCGGCGAAGCTCGCCGCCACGCGCTGGAACAGCGCCTCGCCCGGCAGCTGCTCGCGCTCCCGGCTGCCGGTGACCGACAGCAGCGCCGGGATCAGCACCAGCGACAGCAGCGCGGCGAAGCCGATGCCGGCCATGGCCAGGATGCCGAACTGGCGGATCGCCGGCAGCGGGCTCGGCAGGAAGCCGAGGAAGCCGATCACCGTGGTCACGAAGGACAGCCCGATCGGCACCGCGATGTGGCTCATGGTCGCCACCGCGCGGTCGGCCGCCGAGCGCCCGCCCGGGCTGCCCGGCTCGTGCTTCAGGTAGTCGGACAGCACGTGGATGGTGTAGGTCAGGCCCAGCGTCAGCACCATCGGCGGCACGATGGCGGTGACCAGGTTCAGCGTCAGGCCGAGCAGCGAGACCGTGGCCATGGTCCACAGCAGCGCGATCGCCACCGTCACCAGGCACACCGCCACGGCGCGCAGGCTGCGGAACGCCAGCAGCAGGACGAAGGCCATCAGGCCGAAGATCAGCGGGATGGTGAAGGCCAGGGTCTCGAGCAGCGCGCGCGTGGTCGCCGTTTTCACCACCGGCCCGCCGGTGATCCACACCTCGGCGTCGCCGGCCACCTCGCGCACGATGGCGCGGATCTTCTCGGGGTAGCCGCCCTCGAGCAGCATCGCCTCGCTGACACCGGTGAGCGAAATGGCGAATGCGGTCGAGCGGCCGTCCTTCGACACCAGGGCGCCCCGGTACATGGCATTGCCGTCGAGCGCCGCGCGGAACTCGCCGATGCGTGCCGGCTCCGCCAGCGCCTGCTGCGTGAAGGTGCGCGCGTCGATGTCGCCGCCGGACGCCACCAGGTTCGGGGCGCTGGCCAGCGAGAACACGCGGTCCACGCCGGGCAGCTCGCGGAAACGCTCGTTCAGCGCGGCGACGCGGCGCAAGTTGTCCTGCGAGAACACCGGGTCCAGCGTGACCGCGACCAGGATCGCCTCGGCGTCGCCGAACAGCGCGCGGGTGCGGTCGAACACCGCGCGGTCCTCGCTCGACGGCGGCAGCAGGTTGTCGATCGAGGCGTCGATGCCGACGCGCGGCCGCCCGGTGGACGGGTCGATGGCGGTCAGCAGCGCCGCGAACGTCAGCGCCGCCACCGCCACGATGACCAGCAGCGGGTGGCGCGCCAGCCACTGCACCAGACGCGGCATCAATTGCCCAGGTAGAAGGACTGCGGGGAGAAGTAGCGGCCGGCAAGCTTGCTGCCGCTGGTGACGCCGGTGACGACGACGCGCGTCTGCGTGCCTTCCTTGATGTCGTTGACCTCGACGCGCGCCGCGTACCAGTGCGGCCCCGACTGCTTGAGGTCGGCCGGCGCCACGGTCAGCACCTTGCGCACGCCGGCGGGCTCGATGAATTCCACCTTCAGCGCCACGCAGGTCTTCTGGTCCACCAGCGCGCGCACGCTGCGGTAGCGCGAGCCGTCCTCGGCGCGTGGCGTGAACGAGATGGCGCGCACCGCGCGCCCCTCGTACGGGTCGCTGGCGGGCTCGAGCACGGCGTCGGCGCCGGAGAAGGCGTTCTGCAGCTGCTTGAGGTCGTTGTACGACAGGTCGGTGCCCCACAACTGGCCGTCGAGCTGCGCGCCGCTGATGCGGCGCACCCGCTGCACCGCCGGCAGGTACAGGTAGGTCTCGTCGGCCGAGTCGCCCTCGCGCACCAGGTAGGCGGCGCCGGCGAGGTCCTGCGGCGATTCGATCCGCATCATGACGCGCGCGCGATCCTTCTCGCGCGTGCCGAAGAGCTTGCCCTTGAGGCGGCGCTCGCCGCCGACGCGGTCCACGGCGGTGATCTCGACCGACTGGATGCGCACGGTCTGCGGCAGGTTGGCGCGCATGCAGGCCGTCAGCTGATCGAGCGCGGGATCGGCCGCAGCAACCGCCGCCGGCCAGAGCAGCATGGCCATCAGGATGCGACGCATGAACCCCACCCCCGGAAGTTTTTCGGGGCCTAGATTAACCCAGCGAGGCGGCGGGCGTGGCCTTCCGCGCCGATGCGCCGGAACGCGTCGAGCGCTTCGCGCCGGCAGCGCGCCACCTCGGCCGGCGCCGTGCCCCAGTGCGCGCGCGCCAACCACAGCGCCGGGCGGAAGCCTTCCGCGCCGCTGGTGTCGATCAGCTCCTGCATGCGCGCCAGGCCCCGCGCCGCGCGCGCGGCGCGCGCTTCGCTCGCGGGCAGCTTCATCCAGGCCACCCAGGCGCGGATCTCCCACACGCGCGAGCGCGAGCGCAACGCGCTGGCGATGCCCTGCTCGGCCACGGCCACGGCCTCGGCCTCGCGGCCGCACTGCAGGTAGGCCTCGGACAGGACCGCGAGGTAGTTCGCCTCGATCTGGTGCGCCAACCCTCCCGGCGCGACCCACGCCCGGCCCTGCTCGAGCAGCGGCAGCGCCTGCGGCGCGGTGCCTTCGAGCCCGTGCGCCAGCCCCAGCGCGCGCGCGGCCAGGGCGCGGAAGAACGGGCTGCCGAACTGTTCGGCGCGCTCGACCGCGCGGCGCGCCTCGGCCATGGCCTGGCCGTACTCGCCGGACATCGCGGCAACGTCCACCAGGAAGGCGTGCATCCAGCTCGCCGCGCGGTCCTCCTGGTCGGCAAACTCGGCGGCGCAGCGGATGTTGCGCTCGCCCTCGGCCAGGTTGCCGAGCACCACTTGCATGAAGCCGTAGAAGCCGCGCGACATGTAGTTCTCGGGACCGATCGGCTCGGTCATCCAGTCCTCCCCGGCGGCGGAGTTCACCAGCTCCAGGCCCTCGCGCGGATAGCCGGCGGCGTTGAACACCAGCAGCACCGACAGGCGGAAGCGGTGCACCAGCTCGCGCCCCTGGCCGATCGCCACCGCTTTCTGCACCGCCTCGGTGGCGAGCCGCACGGCGGCCTCAGCGTCACCGCGGTGCAGCTGCTCGTTGGCGTAGGAGAACAGCACCTCGGCCATTGCCGGCAGGTCGCCGGAACGCTCGGCCATGTCCCGCGCCTCGTTGAACAGCAGCTCGAGCTGCTGCTGCGCGATCTCGAAGAACTGCGACATGCGCAGCAGCCCGGCGCGGGCCTGGATGCGGCCGCGCACCACCTCGGGTGAATCGGGAGCGCGGTCGTACCCGGCGATGGCCTGCTGGTAGACGCGCCCGGACTGCTGCACGTCGTGGGTGGACAGGTAGCGCGCGGCCTGGAAGCCCCAGTAACCGGCCCTGGCCCAGTCGCCGGCGCAGTGCCAGTGGTGTGCGAGCTGCACCGACAGCTCGTGTGGCTCGCTGCCGCCGGCCGGGTAGTCCTGCTCCAGCGACTGCGCCAGCCGCGCATGCGCCCGCGCGCGCTGCGACTCGAGCTGCGTCTGGTAGGCGACCTCCTGCACCAGCGGGTGGCAGAAGCGGTAGCGCAGCTCCTCATCGCCGTCGCGCAGGTGCACGAAGCCGGACTCCTCGAGCAAGGCCAGCCCGCTCTCGAACGGCTCTTCCTCGAGCGCCGCCAGCGCGGCGAGCAGCCGCGGCCGGAACTCCTGGCCGATCACCGCGGCGTAGTGCAGCAGGCCGCGCGGCTCCTCGGGCAGCCGGTCGATGCGCGCCGAGATCAGCGCGTGCACGGTGTCCGGGATGCGCCATTGCTCGATCGGCTTGACCAGCACGTAGCCGCCCGGCTCGCCCTGCACGTGGCCCTCGTCGACCAGCGCCTGCACCGCCTCCTCGGCGTAGTACGGGTTGCCGCCGGCACGCTCGCAGATGCGCTCCGGCACGCCGGCCAGCGAGGGGTGCGAGCCCAGCGACACGCGCGCGATATCGCAGATCTGCCCGTTCGACAGCGCCGTGACCTGGATCTGCTCGTCCATCAGCGGGATCAGCCGCTCGCTGACGTACTCCGGACGGTAGTTCAGCAACAGCAGTGTGCGGGTGCCGCGCACTTCAGGGCACAGCCGCGCCAGGAACTCCTCGGTGCCGGGGTCGGCGAAGTGCAGGTCTTCGATCAGCAGCACCTGCGCCGCGCCATGCGCCGGTGCCGGCGACCTGGTGTCCTTTTCAACGACGCCGGCCGGGCCGGCGGCGCGCGGCAACCAGCGCGACAGCAGCCCGAACATCCGGTCGCGCGCCTCGGCCGCCTGGTCCGGCGCGCGCGCCGCGCCCTCGCCGGCGCCGAGCAGGTCGAAGATCGCAGGCAGCGCCGCGGCGTTGCCCGGGTCGGCCAGCAGGAAGGTGCCGGCGACCATGCGGCGGATGTCGTCGGGCCGCGCGCTGTCGGGCAGGCCCAGGCGGCTGCACAGCAGTGCCCGCACCGGGTAGAGCGGCAGCGCGCTGGCGTACGGCACGCCGGTGGCGCGATGCACCGGCACCCGCGCCCGCCGGCAAGCCTCGGCGAACTCGTGGCACAGGCGGCTCTTGCCGATGCCGGCGTTGCCGATCACCGCGACGACCTGCCCCTTGCCGGCGCGCGCGCGCTCGAGCGCCGCGTGCAGCGCGCCCATCTCCTGCTCGCGGCCGATGAAGCGCGTGCCGAGGCGGGCCAGCTGGCGCTCGAGACGGCTGCGCACCGGCCCCTCGCCTTCGAGGTCGAACACCGGGATGGCGCGCTCGGCGCCCTCGACCGGCGTCTCGCCGAGGTCGCGCAGGCGGAAGTAGCCCTCGACCAGTGCCGCGGTGTTCTTCGTCAGGTAGACGTGGCCCGGCTCGCAGATCTGCTCCATGCGCGCGGCCAGGTTCACGGTCAGGCCCTGCGCGGTGTAGTCCATGCGCAGGTCGTCGCCGATGCGCCCGACGATGACTTCGCCGGTGTTCAGGCCGATGCGCAGGGTCAGGTTCAAGCCCTGCTTGAGGCGCAGCTCGTCGGCGAAGCGCCGCACCTCGGCCTGCATCGCCAGCGCTGCGTGGCAGGCGCGCTGGGCGTGGTCCTCGTGCGCGATCGGCGCGCCGAACAGCGCCATGATGCCGTCGCCGGTGTACTGGTTGACGGTGCCCTCATAGCGGTGCACGCACCCGGACAAAATCGCGAAGAAGCGGTCGAGGATGTCGTGCCAGGCCTCGGCGCCGGCCTGCTCGGCCAGCCTGGTCGAGCCCTTGATGTCGGCGAACAGCACGGTGACGCGCTTGCGCTCGCCCTGTAGCGCCGAGCGCGCCTTGAGCACCTTGTCCACCAGGTGCTTCGGCGTGTAGGCGGCGCGCGGCGCCGCCGGCGCGGCGGCGCCGAGGCGCGTGCCGCACTGGTTGCAGAACTTCGCGCTCGCGGGGTTTTGCGCCCCGCAGGACGGGCACTCGATCACGAACTCTCGGGAGCGCTGTGGGATGACCGCGACACAATACCCTGTCGCGGTATGCTCCGTGGTCGCGCCTGAAGCCTGTCCTGAGCTTGTCGAAGGGGCGTTCCTACGATCACCCGACCAGGCCGTCCTCCGCGCTGACGCGCCGCCAGAAACGCGTGCGCCGCGGCACCGGGTGCGCGTCGAGCGATTCCCACAGCACCTTGTGCCAGGCCGCGGCCAGGCGGTCGGCGCGCGCCAGCGCACCGGCATCGGGCTGCGCTTCGGCGAGCTGCTCGAACACCTTCGCCTCGATCTCGTCGCGGGTCGCGCGCAGGCGCAGGCGCAGTGCGGCGTCGTCGAGCGCGCGGCGATGCAGCAGCTCGTGGCGGCGCCACAGCAGCGCCTCGATCTGCTTGTCGGGCGGCGTCAGCACGGTGAAATCGCCGTCGAAGCCGGCCGGCCGGAAGATCGACAGGCACGGCGCCGAGGTGCCGGTGAACAGCGCGGTCGCTCCGGCAGGCGTCAGGCGCGCGATCATCGAGCCGGTGGTCTGGTGGCGGCGGATGAACCCGGCCGCATGCATGCAGACGTCGCCGTTGCTGCCCCGGCGCGGATCCTCGTTGCCGCGCCGGTGCGCGCGCAGGTGGAACGCCATGCGGCCGAACGACGGCGTCAGCGCGCGCCGGAGGTGATGCTCCGACAACGCGCGCCGCTCCGCGGCGCGCGCCAGGAACGGCACCAGGCGCGTATCGAACGCGCGCGCGAAATCCATGCCGGCCGTGACGCCTTTCGAGGCGAGGTCGCGCTCGCCGCCAAGCGTCAGGCGGTTGGAGATCGCGTAGTGCTGCCTGACGCGCCGCGCCACCCACTCGCGGCCGGCGGTCTCGAGCACCCAGGCATCCAGCGCGTCGGCGATCAGGAACGAGGAGTCGTAGCAGAAGCCCTTGTCGCGGAAGCCCGCCGGGCCGCCCTGCCCGTGCTGCTCGAGCAGCCGGATCACGACCTCGAGCGCCTCGCCGGCCGAGCCGCCGCGCTCGAGCCCCAGGCGCACCAGGTCCATGCCGAGCAGCGCCGGCGCGCGCGTGGCGCGGCGCGAAAAGATCGCCTCGTTGCCGATGGCCACGCCGCGCGCGTTGACGCCCATCTCGGCGCCCCAGCACCACACCGGCTTGGACAGGATCACGGCGTGGCGCTCGGCCACCTGCGGCAGCTCGATGTAGGTCGCGCGCACGCTCGGCGTGGCGTCGCCGCGCACGGCGTCGAGCCGCACCACCGGTTGCGGCTCGCTGGGCTCGCGATCGGAGTTCTTCGCGAACCACACCGCGTCGCGCCCGATCAGCACCTGGGTGTCGCACATGCGGGCACTGTACCGCCAAAAAAAGGGGACGCGCACATTTAGTAAAAGGTGCGCGTCCCCTTTTGAATATTGGGCGCGTCCCCTTATTCTGCGCGGCACATGTCCGCGCCCCTGCTGCCGCTCAGCGCCTGGCTCACGCCGCCCGACCCTCTCGCTCCGGCGCTGGCCGGAGCGGCGCGAGCCGACGTGGTCATCGTCGGCGGCGGCTACACCGGCCTGTCGACGGCGCTGGCGCTGCGCGAGCGCGGCGCCGACGTGGTGCTGCTCGAGCAGGAGTTCTGCGGCTATGGCGCCAGCGGCCGCAACGCCGGCCAGCTCACGCCGACCATCGGCAAGGACGCGCCGACGCTGGCGCTGATGTTCGGCGCCGCGCGCGCAGGCGCGCTGATGCGCTTCGCCGACCGCGCGGTGCGCCACGCCGAAGGGCTGATGGCGAAGCACGCCATCGACTGCGAGTACGTCGCCAACGGCAACGTCATCGCCGGCGTGCACCCGAAGCACGAGAAGCCGCTGCGCAAGGCCGCCGACGCCGGCGCCAGGCTCGGCGCGCAACTGACCTGGCTCGATGGCGCGGAGATGCGCCGCCGCGGCCTGCCGCCGGCCTTCGGCTTCGGCGTGCTCGAAGGCTGCGGCGGACATCTCAACCCCGGCAAGTACGTGCTCGGCCTGCGCGCAGCGGCGCTGGCCGCCGGCGTGCGCGTGCACGAGCAATCGGCCGTGAGCGCGATCGACGAAGGCCCCAAAGTCACCGTGCACACGGCAGCCGGATCGGTCACCGCGGACCACCTGGTGATTGCGACCAACGCCTTCACGCCGGTGACGCTCGGGCGCTTTCGCAGCCGCGTGGTGCCGGTGCGCGTGTCGCTGTTCCGCACCGCGCCGCTCACCGCCGCGCAGCGCGAGCGCATGGGCTGGCCCGGCAGCGAAGGCATCTATACCGCGCACGAGATCCTCGAGAGCTACCGCCCGACCGCCGACGGCCGCATCGTCGGCGGCTCGAAAAGGGTCAATTACGCGTTCGGCGGCGCCCTGCCGCCGGCCGAGCAGCCCGACACATTCGCGATGCTCGAAAGCGCCTTCCGCGACCGCTTTCCGATGCTCGACGACGTGGCGATCGAATGCTTCTGGGGCGGCTGGATCGGCATGACGCTGGACTTCCTGCCGCTGTGCGGCACGACCGGCCGCCACGGCAACGTGCACCACGGCGTGGCCTACAACGGCCACGGCATCGCCCAGGCCAGCTACATGGGCCGGCTGCTCGCGGACGCGGTGTCCGGCACGCCGAACGAGGACGGCGCGCTGCTCAGGCGCCGCGGCATCTGGATCCCGCCCGAGCCGCTGCGCTGGCTGCTGGTCAAGGGGCTCATCGGCTTCTTCGGCGGGATCGACCGGCGCGTGGACCGGGCTCTGGCACGCAGATAAAAATACGCGGGATCAATGGCTTGCCGCGCGATGCGAACCCGCCCAGGCCGCACATAAATTTACTACTGACTCAGGTGTCATAACCGGCTAGGGTGGGCGCTCCTGGAGGAGGTGCCCATGCCGCGTGTCGCGCTCGCCATCGCCCTGCTGCCCGCCCTGCTGACCGGTTGCGGCCCCGCGAACGCTCCCTCCGCCGCATCGCCCCCAGGCCAGGCTGTCACCACCAAGATCTGTCCCGGGCCGGACGCGCAGGCCAAAGCCCTCGCCGCACTGTTCGATGCCCACGAAGGCGACACCGTCGAGTTCTGCGCCGGCGAGTTCGCCTTCACCACCGGCCTGATCCTGCACAGCAAGCGCGGCATCACGATCAAGGGCGCCGGCCAGGACAAGACCAAGCTCAGTTTCGACGCCAGCGATAGCGCCGAGGGCATCAACGTCAGTTATGGCGACGGCATCACGCTGCAGGGCCTGACCGTCGAGGACACGCCCGGCAACGCGATCCGCATCTTCAAATCGAAGTACGTCACCATCCGCGACGTCGGCGCCGGCTGGAGCGACCGCGACCCGGACACCGAAGGCCACCAGGTCAGCCCGGAGAACGGCGCCTACGCGCTGTACCCGGTCGAGTGCCGCCACGTGCTGATCGAGGACTCCTACGCCTACGGCTCTTCCGACGCCGGCGTCTACGTCGGCCAGTCGTCCGACATCGTCGTGCGCCGCACGCTGGCCAAGTACAACGTCGCCGGCTACGAGTTCGAGAACACCTACCGCGCGGTGTTCGAGGACAACGTCGCCACCGAGAACACCGGCGGCTTCCTGGTGTTCGACTTGCCTAACCTGTCGCAGTACGGCCAGAAGAACATCATCCGCAACAACAAGTCCTACAACAACAACTACGAGAATTTCGCGCCGATCGGCAACATCGTCGGCGTCGTGCCGCGCGGCACCGGCATGCTGATCCTGTCCACCGATCAGCTCGAGATTTACGGCAACGAGATCTACGACAACGACACCATCGGCATCGCCATCGTCAATTTCGGCCTGGTCGACAAGGAGTACCCGGACCCGCGCTACGACTTCTTCCCCGAAGGCATCGAGATCCACGACAACATCTTCCGCGACAACGGCGGCAACCCGCAGCAGCCGAATCCGGACCGCGGCGAGGCCTCGGCGCTGCCAACCATCCTCAAGCTCAAGAACGGCGGCCGCGGCGCGCACATTGTCTGGGACGGCGGCATCGACCAGCCCAACGGCTGTGCGAACTACCCGAAGGACCAGGATGGCATCCCGCTGAACCAACCGAATCCGGGCGAGACGGACCGCTACGAGGCGCGCGTCGACGAGCGCGGGCGGCCGAACTACCAGCGCAGCGACCAGGACCCCGAGTGCGACGGGCCGTCGGTGCAGGACCGCAAGTACAACCAGTGGAAGTTCGACGCGGACGCCTCCGCACCGCGCAGCCCGGAAAACTGGATCTGCATCAACCACCAGCCGGAGACGAGCTTCCAGTCGACGCGGCCGGAGACGGCGACCGTCACGCCGTTCATGAACGCCAACTTCCCCACCAGCGTGCCGGAGGAGATCCCGGGACACCTGCTCACGCCGGCCTCGACGGACCTGGCACCGCACGACTGCGACCTGCCGGAGCGCTCGACCGACCTGCGGCCGCTGGCGCTGCCCTACGTGCCGGACTTGAAGAGCGCCGAGGCGCGCCCGAGCCAGGGGCAGATCAACGCCGCGTGCCGGGCCCGGGGCGAGGACGTCAACTTCGACGCGCTGCTGAAGTTCAACTGCCCCGAGCTGGGCGCCTATAACCTGTTCGCAAGCCCCGACGACCCGCGCACGGGCGCGAGGGGTGGCGTGCCGTTCGAGCTGAACTCCGCGCTGTTCTCGGACTATGCGAGCAAGTACCGCTTCCTGTTCCTGCCGCCCGGCACGCAGGCCACCTACCGCGACCACACCGGCGGCACGAGCCAGACCCTCGAGTTCCCGGTCGGCACCGTGATCGCGAAAACCTTCACGTTCCGCAAAGAGGATGCCGAGGGCGGCCTGATCGACGAGGACGTGGTCGAGACGCGCCTGTTGATCAAGCGCGAACTGTCGAACGGTCCGTTGTGGGTTGGCCTGCCGTACATCTGGGAGAAAGACGCGCAGGGCAACCTGGTCACGGCGCGCCTGCACGTCGAGGGCGGCACGGCCGAGGTCACCTACGACTTCCTCGATCCGGATCCCGAGGTGACGGACGGCGAGCAGCGCCGGCGCTACACCAACACGACGCCGCACGCCTACGGCATCCCGGCCGCGCTGAACTGCCTGACCTGCCACGCCGGCGACGACCGCGAGCCCGGCGCCGCGCCGATCGGCCTGAAGCCGCGCTTCATGAACCGGACCAATGCCGCGCTCGGGGGGCAAAACCAGCTCGACTACCTGAAGGCGCAGGGGCTGCTCACCGGCATGGAGGGCGCCGCCAGCACCGTCGAGAAATCTCCGCGCTGGAACGTTCCCGGCGACTCCGGCCGCATCGCGGGGTCGGCGCTCGACGTGCACGAGCGCACGCGGGCCTACCTCGAGGTGAACTGCGCGCACTGCCACAACGGCAACGGCAACGCCTCGAACTCGGGTCTGCACCTCGATGCCTATCGCCGGGTCGACGTCGGCTACGGCATCTGCAAGAAGCCGGTCGCCGCGGGCCGCGGCTCCCAGGGCCGCCTGCACGACATCGTGCCGGGCCCATCCACGGCCGACGTGCCGCGCGAAGGCGCGGACGCCTCGATCCTGTACCAGCGCGTGGCTTCCGCCGAGGCCGGCGTGCGCATGCCGCCGGTGGCGCGCACGCTGGTCCACGGCGAAGCGGCGAACCTCGTCGCCGAGTGGATCGATGTGGCGCTGCCCGACCTGGTCGAAGCCGACGCCGACGGCGACGCGGGCAACGACGTCGTCCACGACGAGGAAGCCTGCACGCTGGCGCCCCCCTCCCAGCCATAGAAAAAGGGGACGCACCCCTTTTTCCGCCGGCGCCCGAAAAAAGGGGTGCGTCCCCTTTTTCTGGCATCTAAAGTGTCCGCATGCCCCGGACACTCGAGGACCTCCCCCACGACCCGCGCCTGCCGCAGCTCGGCGGCGCGCCGCCGCCCGCGGCGGCGGGCGGTTCCGAATATTTCTCGGTGGTCACGCCGACGCCGCTGCCCGAGCCGCGCCTCGTCGCCTTCAATCCCGCCGCCGCAACGCTGGTCGGCCTCGACCCGGCGCAGGCGCAGCGGCCCGAGTTCACCGCGGTGATGGCCGGCAACGCACCGCTGCCGGGCGGCATGACGCTGTCGATGCTGTATTCCGGCCACCAGTTCGGCGTGTACGTGCCGCAGCTCGGCGACGGCCGCGCGATCCTGGTCGGGCAGGTGCGCAATGAACGCGGTGAGCTGTGGGAGCTGCAGCTCAAGGGCGCCGGCAAGACGCCCTACTCGCGCTTCGGCGACGGCCGCGCGGTGCTGCGCTCGACCGTTCGCGAATACCTGTGCGGCGAGGCCATGGCCGGCCTCGGCATCCCGACCACGCGCGCGCTGTGCATCGTCGGGTCGAACGAGCCGGTGCAGCGCGAGACGGTCGAGACCGCCGCGGTGCTGTGCCGCATGGCGCCCAGCCACCTGCGCTTCGGTAATTTCGAAGTGTTCTATTACCGCGGCGAGCACGACAAGCTCGCGCCGCTGGCGGACCACGTCATCGACAACTATTTCCCGGATCTCGTCGCGCCTGAAGGCGCTCCTACAAGCAAGGTCGATGCTGTCGTAGGAGCGCCTCTCAGGCGCGACCGGCGCGATCTGTATCGCGCCTGGCTCTCCGAGGTCGTCGAGCGCACCGCGCGGCTGATGGCGCAATGGCAGGCCGTCGGCTTCTGCCACGGCGTGATGAACACCGACAACATGTCGATCCTCGGGCTGACGCTCGACTACGGGCCGTACGGCTTCATGGAGGCGTTCGAGTCGCACTGGATCTGCAACCACTCGGACGAGACCGGCCGCTACGCCTACGACCAGCAGCCCGGCATCGGCCACTGGAACTGCTCGCGCCTGCTGCAGGCCACGCTGCCGCTGCTGCACGAGGAGCCCGAGAAGGCCATCGAGATCGCCTACGCCATCCTCGAGCGCTACGGCCAGGCGTTCGTCGCCGGGAACCTCGCGCGCTGGCGCGCCAAACTCGGCCTGCGCGAGGTGCGCGAGAAGGACCCCGAGCTGATCAACGCATTGCTGCAGGTCCTCGAGCGCTCGCGCGCCGACTTCACCACCGTGTTCCGTGCGCTGGCCGACCCGGCCGCCGCGCGCGACCAGGTCGCGGACGTGGCCGGTTTCGACCGCTGGCTCGAGGATTACCGCGTGCGGCTTGCCGCCGAGCAGTCCGACGACCTTGAACGCGCCGCGCGCATGAACCGCGTCAACCCGAAGTACGTGCTGCGCAACCACCTGGCCCAGGCCGCGATCGAAAAGGCCCAGGCCGGTGACTTTGCCGAGATCGAAACCTTGCGCCGGCTGCTGGCGCGGCCGTTCGACGAGCAGCCGGGGATGGAGCGCTATGCCGCGCTGCCGCCCGCGGAAGCGCAGCGGGTCGAGGTCAGCTGCTCGTCGTGACGAATCGCGCCCAAGGGCGCTCCTGCGAAGACCCGTCGCGCCTGAAGGCGCTCCTACTCCGTAGGAGCGGCCTTGGCCGCGATGCAGGTCAGGGCGCCTTGTAGACCTTGCCGCCCTTCATCACGAAGCCGACGTCCTCGACGACTTCGATGTGCTTGAGCGGATCGCCCGCCACGGCGACGACATCCGCCAGCAGGCCCGCCTTGAGTTCGCCGCGGTCGCCGACGCCGAGCGCCTCGGCGCCGGTCAGGGTGCCGGCGCGCAAGGCCTGCGCGGGCGAAAGCCCATGGCGCACCAGCGTCACGAACTCGCGCGCGTTGCGGCCGTGCACCCACAACTCGTCGCTGCCGAGCGCGATCTTGACGCCGTGCTTCAGGCCCAGCCTGATGCTGGCGCCGATGCGCTGGCGCAGCTCGTCGCGCTTGCGCTGCATGACCGCGGACATGCCGGGGAAGTCGAGCACGTCCCAGACGTAGCTGGTGGCGATCCAGTAAGTGCCCTTCTGCTTCATCAGCTTCGCGGTCGCCTCGTCGAGCGTGGTGCCGTGCTCGATGGTGGCCACGCCGGCGCGCACCGCGGCGGCGATGCCGGCCGTGCCGTGGGCGTGCGCGGCCACGCGCAGGCCGTGGCGCGCCGCCTCCTCGACGATCGCGCGCAGCTCCGCATCGTTGAGTTGCTGCGCGCCGGACGGGCCTTCGGCCGACAGCACGCCGGCGGTGGCGCAGATCTTGATCACCTGCGCGCCATGCTTGACCTGGTAGCGCACGCCCTTGAGCGCCTCGTCGACGCCGTCGACCACGCCCACCCGGGGATCCGACTCGAGCACGCCGGGCGCGTACCCCGTCTCGTCGCAATGCCCGCCGGTGATGCCGAGCGAATGGGCCGCCGGCACCACGCGCGGCCCGTCGACCAGCCCTTTGTCGATCGCGTGCGCCAGCGCGACGTCGACGAACCCGCCGCTGTTGCCGATGTCGCGCGTCGTGGTGAACCCGGCGAGCAGCGTCACGCGGGCGTTGCGGGCGCCGAGCAGGGCCCAGTCCGCGGGCGTTTCGACGGCCTCGAGGTGTTTCCAGTCGCCTTCGAGCGTGACGGTCAGGTGCGAATGCAGGTCGATGAATCCCGGCAGCAGGGTCTTGCCCGGCAGCTCGATCACGCGCGCGCCGGCGGGAGGCGATGACGGATTGACGGCCGCAATGCGGTCGTCCTCGACCACCAGCACGGCCGGCGTGACGTAGCGGCCGTTGCGCACGTCGACGTAGCGTTCGGCGCGCAGCACGACCGTCTCGGCCGCAGCGGCACCGGCGCCGAGCAGGATCAGCAATCCGAACAGGCGGCGTGGCATGGGTCCCCTTGTTGTCCCGGCGGTGGCGGGCGCACTCTAGCATTCAGGCCGGGTTCAGCCGTCCCACCCGACATTGGCGGCAGCGCCCCTCGAATCGGAGACTTCCATGATGCGTCGCCTGTTGCTGGTTACCGCAGTCCTCACCGCCGCCCTCGCCGCAGGCACCGCTGCCGCCGGCGAGCCCGGCAAGGGCGCCGCCGAGCGCGAGCAATGGTGCAAGGACCACCCCGCCAAGTGCGAGGAGCTCAAGGCGCGCCGCGCGGCGTTCTGCAGGGAAAATCCGCAGACCTGCGAACGCCGCCGGGCCGAGCGCGCGGAGCGCAAGGCCTGGTGCGAGGCCAACCCCGGCGAGTGCCAGGCCCTCAAGGAAGAGCGCCGGCAGCGCCGCGAGAAGATCCGCGAAAAGTGCGAGGCCAACCCTGACGAGTGCAAGAAGCGCCGCGGGGAAATGCGCGAGCGCCGCCAGCAGCGCAGCGAGGCGTTCTGCGCCGAGAACCCGGGCAAGTGCGACGGGAAGTAGGAGCGCCACGTTGGCGCGACTGAATCGCGCCTGAGAGGCGCTCCTACGAAGACCCCGGTCGCGCCTGAAGGCGCTCCTACGGGACGACCGGTCACGCGAACGCCCACGCCCCGTAACCGACCACGCGGCGCTTGTCGCCGGCGGTGTCGCCCGAGCTGCGCCGGTCCAGCGGTACCACGCGCAGGCCGCGCCGGCGCGCGAGGTGCAGCAGCCCGTTGATCGGGTGGCAGCCGCAGGCGTGCTCGCCATCGATCGGGCTGCCGTCGAGGCGCTCGATGGCGCCCGCGGTCTCGGCGTCGATCACGGCGGCGGACTCGTACGAGCGGTAGTGGCTCAGGTCGGAGCTGATCACGACCAGCGTCTCCTCGCCTCCCCACAGCAGGTCCAGCACCGCGTCGACCTGGGCCGGCTCGGCGTGGCCGACCGCCAGCGGCACCAGGGTGAACGCCGGCAGCGCCACCTGCAGGAACGGCAGCTGCACCTCGAGGCTGTGCTCGCGCGCGTGGGCCGCGTCGAGCACGCGCACCGCCGGATGGCCCTCGAGCATCGTCAGGGCCGCGCGATCGAGCTCGATGCCGCCGAGCGGCGTCGCGAAGGCGCCGGCTTCCGGCAGGGCGAGCCCCCGGAACGGCACGAAGTGGCTCGGGCCCAGCAGCACGACCCGGTGGATCTGCGCGGCACGCGGCGCCAGCGTGGCGTAGGCGCTGGCCGCGATCGGCCCCGAATAGATGTAACCGGCGTGCGGCGCGATCAGGGCCTTGGGCTCGACCGCCGCCGGCCGCGATTCGCTGAGCAGGCGCCCGACCAGCACGCGCAGCTGCGCCGGCTTTCCCGGGTAGAACGTGCCGGCCACCGCCGGCTGTCGCGTCGCGCCGATCGGGTTCATCATGGGCATTATGCGCCCGGCCCCTACACGCGCATCAGGTCTTGCCTGGGACACCCCGGGCCCCACGGTTGCAACCCGCTTCTGGCACGCCCTCGACGACGGCCGCGTCCAGTGCGACGTCTGCCCGCGCGCCTGCAAGCTGCACGACGGCCAGCAAGGACTGTGCTTCGTGCGTGCGCGCCAGGGCGACGCCATCGTGCTGACCAGCTACGGCCGCTCCAGCGGGTTCTGCATCGACCCGATCGAAAAAAAGCCGCTGAACCATTACCTGCCAGGCACGCCGATCCTGTCGTTTGGTACGGCGGGATGCAATTTGGCGTGCAAGTTCTGTTTCTCGGCCGACACATGGATTGCCACGAGCAATGGCATGCACCGCATTGGCGACCTGTTCCAGGAGTGTCGCCGGAAGGTCCCTCTCGGAGAGGGCCGCGTCGGATTCCCCGACAAGCTCCATGTCTGGGTTCGGGATGGATCGCGAGCCAGCGTGTCGAGGGTGTTCGCTCGACCGTTTACCGGCGACCTGCTGTCGATCAAGGCCGGAAGTTGCCCACCTTTGCTGGCCACCCCGAACCATAACGTCTTCGCCGTGCACCGATCCGACCCGGATACGACCGTGAAGATTCCGGCGAGCGAGCTGACCACGGACCATTTCCTCGTCGTGCCCAAGCGCCATGCCGCCGTGCACGACGTGTCAATCAATACCAGCGAGTGGCTGGGCCAGCTGGAGTTACGCGCCCACGTCGCGCGCCCGCGCCGCATCGTTACGAGCGACCTGGCTGACCTGCTGCGACTGGATGCCACTTCCGCACAGCTGGCGGCCACGACGGGATACCACCCCGCATACCTGCGCAAGCTCCGGGGTCAACTGAAGCGCGGCGTACTGACGGCTACGGAGCATCCCCGCCCGGTCAGCCTGACGGCCCGCGCCGGGCGGGTGCGCTTCCTGGGCGAGCGGAGCCAGGGCATCCCCGAGAAAATGCGGCTAACGCCGGACCTTGCCTGGCTGCTCGGCGTTTTCTGTGCCGAGGGCTCGCTGTCCTGCCACCCGCATCGACCGAACTCGCTTTCCGTTTCCTTCTGCTTTGGCCAGCATGAGGACGATCTGATTTCCCGCACGGCGCGGCTGTTGGTGAAGCTTTTCGACGTGCGACCGGCCGTGGTCAATCGACGTACGACGATCACGGTCGAGTGCTATCAGACCTCGCTGGCCCGGCTGTTCGAGGTGCTGTGCGGTCGCGGTGCTCACCGCAAACAGGTGCCGCCGCCGGTGAGAGATGCACCAGTACCCGTCATACGCGCCTTTCTCGAGGGCTACCTCGCAGGCGACGGCCATCGCACGGCAACTCATGCGGTCGGTCTGACCGTATCCGAGCGGCTCGCGCTGGGACTGTTCGAGCTGGGGCTTCACCTGGGCGTGCTGCCGACTTTCTTCCGGCATACGCCGGCGCCGACGAAGGTGATCGAGGGTCGCACCGTCTCGCAGCGGCCGTTCTACATCGTCAGATTCCTGCGCAAACGCTTCGATCCCGCCCCGGACGACCGCCCCGAGCGCGCGCGCACGCGCGACGGGGAGCGGAGCTTTCTCGTACCGGTGCGGCGCATTGAGCCGGTTCCCTACCAGGGCGAGGTTTACAACCTCGAGGTCGACCATCCGGATCACTCCTACGTCGCTCCATTTCTCGCGGTTGCCAACTGCCAAAATTGGGACATCTCCAAGTCGCGCGAAGTGGACAAGCTGGCCGACGCGGCGAGCCCCGAGAAGCTCGCGCGCGTGGCGCAACAGCTCGGTTGCAGCAGCATCGCCTTCACCTACAACGACCCGGTGGTGTTCCACGAATACGCCATCGACACCGCGCAGGCCTGCCACGAGCTGGGGCTCAAGGCCGTCGCGGTCACGGCGGGCTTCCAGTGCGACGAGTCGCGCGCCGAGATGTACCGCTGGATGGACGCGGCCAACGTCGACCTCAAGGGCTTCACCGAGCGTTTCTACTGGAAAATCTGCGGCGGCCACTTGCAGCCGGTGCTTGACACCCTCGTCTATCTGAAAAAGGAGACGAACGTGTGGTTCGAGATCACCACGCTGCTGATCCCGGGCGAGAACGACTCGGAGAAGGAAATCGAGGAAGAGACGCAGTGGATCATGGCCAACCTCGGCCCCGACGTGCCGCTGCACTTCACGGCGTTCCATCCCGACTGGAAGATGACCGACAAGCCGCACACCCCACCGGCGACGCTGACGCGCGCACGCGCCATCGCGCTGAAGAACGGGCTGCGCTACGTCTATACCGGCAACGTGCACGATCCCGAGGGCGGCACCACGAAGTGCCACGGCTGCGGCGCGAAGCTGATCGTGCGCGACTGGTACCGCCTGCTCGACTGGCGCCTGACCGGCGACGGCCGCTGCCGCGACTGCGGCACGCCCTGCCCCGGCGTCTTCGCCGGCCCGCCCGGCACCTGGGGGCCGAAAAGACGATCGGTCGTGCTGGCAGAGATGGCGTAGGAGCGCCTTCAGGCGCGACTGCCGCACGCCGATCGACGGGTAGCAGCGCCTCTCAGGCGCGACCCGTACGGCCAGACGCATCTGCGGGACGCCGCGTACTTGCCCGGCCCGGGGGTTCGGGAGCAGGCTGGGCGTCCCTTTACCCATCGGGAGGCGGGTCATGGCAATGGTCGAATGGCGTTGGCAGGGCATCCAGATCTCCAACTGCAACTGCAGCATCGGTTGCCCTTGTCAGTTCAACGCGTTACCAACCAACGGCGACTGCCGCGCCTACATGTTCGGTCGGATCGACAAGGGCACCTTTGGCAAGACCAGGCTCGATGGCCTGTGCTTCGGCGGCCTGTTCGCCTGGCCCGGTCCCATCCACATGGGCAACGGCGAGGCCATGCCGGTCATCGACGAGCGCGCCGACAAGGATCAGCGCGCGGCGATCGAGTCGGTGCTGATGGGCAAGGAGACCGAGCCGGGCTCGCTGATCACCCAGGTGTTCAGTACCACGCTGGTCAAGGCGCACCCGACGCAGTACAAGCCGATCGACCTGAAGATCGACGAGAAGGCCGGCACCGCGAGCGTCAGGATTCCCGGCATCCTCGAGGCCTCGGCGGAGCCGATCAAGAACCCGATGACCGGCGCCGCGCATCGCGCGCGGCTCACGCTGCCCACCGGCTTCGAGTACCAGGATGCGGAGTTCGTCACCGGCACCGGCAAGTCGCAGGGTCCGATCGCGCTCGACTTCACCGCCACGCACGCCCACATCGCCAGGCTGCACTGGAGCACGCACGGCGTGGTGCGATAGGAGCATCCGTAGGAGCGCCTTTAGGCGCGACCCGATGTCCAACGGCACCGCCGGACTGCAAGCCGTCCTCGCCCGCGAACGACTGCCCGTGCTGATCGGTCTCGCCGGCGCCATCGTGCTGTCGTGGCTCTGGCTCGTACCTGCATCGCGGGACATGTACGGCGCGATGGACGGGCTGTCGGCGTGGATGATGCGGGCGGACTGGGACGCGCGTTATTTCGTCCTGATCTTCCTGATGTGGGTCGTGATGATGGTCGGCATGATGCTGCCCAGCGCCGCGCCGGCGATCCTGCTGTACGCCGCGGTGATGCGGAACAGCGCGCAGGCCGGTGCGCCGGTCGCGCGCACCTACGCCTTCGCCGGCGGCTACCTGCTCGCATGGGCCGGCTTCAGCCTTGCGGCGACGCTGCTGCAGTGGGCGCTGGCCGAAGCGGCGCTGCTGTCGATGATGATGGAAAGCTCGAGCCCGGCGCTCGGCGCGGCCCTGCTGGTCACGGCGGGCGTCTACCAGTGGACGCCGTTGAAGGACAAATGCCTGGCCTATTGCCGCGGGCCGGCGGCGTTCATCACGCAGAACTTCCGGCCCGGCATCCGCGGCGCGCTGGTGCTTGGCGCGCACCACGGGCTCTACTGCGTCGGCTGCTGCTGGGCGCTGATGCTGCTGCTGTTCTTCGGCGGCGTCATGAGCCTGGCCTGGATCGCCGCCATCACGATTTTCGTCCTGCTCGAGAAACTGGCCCCGCTCGGTGCGCAGGGCGGCAAGCTCAGCGGCGCGCTGCTGGTCGCGGCGGGCGTCGCCATCGGGCTGCTGTAGGAGCGACTTCAGGCGCGACAGCCACCCACCGGCTGACTCGTAGGAGCGCCTTCAGGCGCGACCATCACAACCACACCGCATCCCAATGCGGATAATCGCTGATTCGACTCACCAGCCCGGCCCGCAACGGGTTGGCGACGATGTACCGCCCAACGGTCTCCAGGTCTTCCTCCTCACGCAACATGTGGTCGTGGAAGGCGCGCTGCCACACCGGCCCGACCCTTCCCAACGTCAGGTTCGCTGCCCTGGCTGAGGTTCCTTTCAGGCGGTTGACGACGTGGGGCAACGAACCGAACTCGCCCAACTGCAAGAGCAGATGCGCGTGATCGGGCATCACGACCCACGCCAGAAGCTCAGCTTGACCCAGCGAAGCGGGGTTGTTCAGGCACCTCACGACCGCGCGTGCGGCCCGGAAGTCGTTGAAGAGCGGCTGCCGCAGATGGGTCGAAGTGGAGACGTGATAGACGTGGCAGCCCATCGAGTAGCGGCCGATGCGCAGGGCGCGGTGCCCACGGAGGTGATCGAGTCGTGCCATCGGAAACCCCTTTCTTGTCGTTGTTGTCGTGGGGACAGCCGGTCGCGCCTGAAGGCGCTCCTACACCCTCGCGGCGAACCGGTCGCGCCTGAAGGCGCTCCTACACCCTCGCGGCGAACCGGTCGCGCCTGAAGGCGCTCCTACACCCTCGCGGCGAACCGGTCGCGCCTGAAGGCGCTCCTACAAGGTAGCCGAACCGCTATTGCGGCTCAAAAAGGCGGTCGAGCATGCGCGGGTCGTCGAAATGGCTGCGGCCGACGAACGAAGTGGCGTGGCGGCCCCACTGGCGCATGGCGCCGGCGCTCTTGATGCCGGCCGGCCACAGGAAGAAGCGCTCGAGGCGCCCGGTGCCGCGCACCAGGCCGTCCTCGCGGAACAGGCTGCGGCGGCCGCCGGCGCCGTCCGGCAGCGACAGCAGTTCGGCGTAATCGGCCGACTCGTACAGCGCGACCTGCGATGCCGCGACGTCAGCCAGCGGCACCAGGCGGCGCACGTAGTGCGTGCGCGCGTGCAGCCGGATCGCGAACGGCGTCGCCGGCGCTTGCTGCGGGAACAGCACGGGCTCGTCCCAGAACCCGCCCTGGCGGCGGCGCTCGAGCGCCTGGGCCCGCTCCGGCACGTAGTAATAGTGGTAGCAGCCGCAGGCGTGGATGGTGTCGTAGAGCAGCGGCTCGCCCGCGGCATCGAGCGTCACGCGCCAGACGACGCCGTCGAGCGTGCCGCCGTAAGGATCGAGAGAGCCGGACTTGGGCCGCTCGGAGAACCACGCGACGTACACGAGCTGCACCAGCACCTCGCCGCCGAAGCGCGTGTGTGCCGGCAGGAACCAGGTCACCGGGCGCGCGGTATCGAGGGACGGCTGGCCGGCCTTCAGCACCGGCGCGCCGATGCGGTCGAAGTCGCCGGCGGTCTCGACCAGCCACCGCGGTGCGTGAACGGCGGCGAGGGCGCGCAAATCGTCGTCGGTGAGCATCGGAATGCCGAGCGCGTCGCGGGCCCACGGGCCGGTCGCGCCGGTCGCGCCGGTCGCGCCTGAAGGCGCTCCTACACCTCGCGGCGAACCGGTCGCGCCTGAAGGCGCTCCTACAGCAGGCGGAATCGGTTCCCACAGCACCAGCGGCCCGCCGGACTTCAGTTCGCCCAGCGGCGTGGCGTAGTCCTCCTGCACGTCCTCGTTGAAGCTGCCGATGCCGATGTTGAGGAAGAACGCCGCGAGCGGATACAGCCCGAGCGTGCGCTTGAGCAGCGAGTAGTCGTCCGGCACCGCTGCGTTCTCGCGCAGCAGCGCGCGACGGCGCGGATCGGCGAGGTCGCGCGCGGCCCAGTCGCGCCCGCACCGGTCGAGGTGGCGCAGTTCCTCGGACGGATCGTCCCAGCCCAGGTTGCGCAGCTCGGCCCCGCGCGCGCGCAGGTCGAGCCGGCGCAGGTGCTCGACCCACGTGTCGAACGCTTCGCCGTCTGCGGCTTCGCGGCGGAACGAGGCCAGGAAGCGGTCGCTGCGCAGGTACGGAAAGCCGGGGATGGCATGCGCGCCGCCGTCGCGCACGCCGGCCGCCTCCACGCTTTCATCCAGTCCGAGGAAATTGGCCCGGCACTCCGCCGCCTCGGGGATCTCCGGCGGCAGCACGGCGCAGCCCGCGGCCGGCAGCAGCAGCGCCGCCGCCAGCGTTGACCGCAGGTTCAGCCGAATCTCCATTCCGCGCGCGCTCCGCCGCCCTCGCGGTTCTCGATCTTCAGATGCCAGCCGGAACGATCGGCAATCGCGCGGGCGATGTACAGGCCCATGCCGGAGCCGCCCTCGCGCCCGCGGAAGCCCGGCTCGAACACGCGCGGCAGCACGTCGGCCGCCAGCCCCGGCCCGCGGTCTTCAACGGTCACGCGGTCCGGCGCGATCGTCACGGCGATCTCGCCGGACGGATCGGCCAGCAACGAGTTCTGCAGCAGGTTGCCGAAGACGATGCGCGCGGCGCCCGGCGGCGCGACCGGCGCCGCCGGCCCGCCGGCCCAGCGCACCCGCCCCGCCCGCTCGCCAACCAGCAGCGACTCGCAGGCCTGCGGCAGCCACTGCGCGAGCTCCAGCTCCTGCACCGGCGGCGATTCGCGCGTGCGCGACAGCGCCAGCAGCGCGTCGAGCTGCTGCGTGACCTCCTTCATGCCGCGCCGCAGCCGCGCCACCACGCGCGGATCGGCCTCGCCCGCGTCCGCCAGCTGCTCGGCCGAGCCATGGATCACCGCCAGCGGCGTGCGCAGCTCGTGGCTCGCCGCCGCGGCAAACGCGCGCTCGCGCTCGACCAGCGCCTCGAGCTGGCGCAGGTAGACGCGCACCGCGGCGGCGGCCAGCAGCAGCACCATGATGGCGACGCCCGCCACGCCGGCCACGAGGTTCTCCCGCACCTGCACGTAGTCGAGCTCGTAGGCGAGCACCGCGCGGTCGCCGGGCGCGACCTCGCGCACCAGCACGCGCCAGGTCTCGCCGTCCAGCGGCACTTCCTGGTGCAATCCCGGCTCGAGCCCGCGCAGCCCCTCCGGCAGTGGCGGGCTGCCGGCGTCGGCCGGCCGGTAGAACCGCATGCGCGACTGCTCGGACCTGGCCGCGTGCGGCGACGGCAGCTGCAGCAGGAACGACAGCTCCTCTTCCATCAGGTCCTCGATCGCCGGGTCCTCGATCCACTCATCGGCGACCCACAGCAGGCCGAGCAGCAGCAGCGCGGTGCCGACGATGAGCCCCAGCAACCCGAACGCGACGCGGCGGCCGAGCATCACGGCTAGCCCAGGTCCGCCAGCCGGTAGCCGGCGCCGCGGAAGGTGTGCAGCAGCTTGCGCTCGAACTCCCGGTCCACCGCCTCGCGCAGCTTGTGCATGTGCGCGCGCAGCACGTCGGCGTCGGGCGGCGCGTCGCCCCAGATCAGGTACTCGAGCTCCTCGCGCGGCACGATGCGGCCGGTCTCGCGCATGAGGAACTCGAGCAGCTTGCGGCTGGTCGGGTTCAGCGTCAGCGCGCGCCCGCTGCGCCGCCCCTCCAGCGCGCCCGGGTCGTACTCGAGGTCGCCCACGCGCAGCACGGCGTGCGCCTGCCGGCCGCTGGCGCGCCGGTGCAGCGCCTGCAGGCGCGCCTCGACCTCGGCCAGCTCGAACGGCTTGACCAGGTAATCGTCGGCGCCGGCCGCGAGGCCGGTGATCTTGTCCTGCGTGGTATCGCGCGCGGTCAGCATCAGCACCGGCGTGGCGCAGCCGCGCTCGCGCAGCCGGCGCAGCAGATCGATGCCGTCGAGCCGCGGCAGCGCGCGGTCGAGCACGATGACGTCGTGCGGCTGCGCCAGCGCCAGCCGCAGGCCGGTGGCGCCGTCGGCGGCGAAGTCGGTGCGGTGGCCGCGCGACTCGAGGTAATCGCCGAACATGGCCGCGAGGTCGGCGTTGTCCTCGACCACCAGCACACGCAGCGTCACGACGCCCGCACTCCGCTCAGGCGCGTCCGCAGCGCAGGTTGGCAGGAATGGCGACGTCCATCTGCTTCGGGTCGGGCAGCTTAAGCTTCGCCATCATCGCCGCGTACTCCTCGGCCGACTTCACCTGCAGCCGCGGATTGTGGCGGCGCTCCTCGCCGATGGTGGAAACGGTCCAGCCCTTGTAGTCGTGGCCGGGGTACACGAGCATCTCGTCCGGCAGCTTGAGCAGCTTGTTGAACAGCGAGTCGTACGCCGCGTACGAATCGCCGTTCTGGAAGTCGGTGCGGCCGGTGCCGCGGATCAGCAGCGCATCGCCGGTGAACACGCGGTCGTCCATCACCAGGCTGAAGGATTCGTCGGTGTGGCCCGGCGTGTACAGCGCGCGCAGCTTCACGCCGTCGCAGCCGATGGTCTCGCCGTCCCTGAATTGCGCCGACACGCACTCGGCTTTGGTGCGCTCGCCCATCCAGGTCACGCAGCGGGTGGCGGCGCGCAGGTCGCCGAGCGCGGTGATGTGGTCGGCGTGCGTGTGGGTGTCCACCGCCATGACCAGCCTGAGCTCGAGCTCGGCGATGAGCTCCAGGTACTCGTCCGCGTGCTCCTTGACCGGGTCGATCAACAGCGCCTCGCCGCCCGCGCGCGAGGCCAGCAGGTAGGTGTAGGTGCTGGATTCGAGGTCGAAGAGCTGGCGGAAGAGCATGGCGGCAGTCCAGTCGCGCCCAAGGGCGCTCCTACAGAATCCTCAGCACGAGCCACAGCGCGGCGAGCAGCATTATCGCGGCGAACGCCTGCTGCAGGTGGGGACCGGCGATGCGCGGCGCCAGCCGGCGCCCCGCCAGCATGCCGGCCAGCGCGCCGAGCACGAACGGCGCGGCGGCGCGCCAGTCCACGTTCACCCCCTGGGCCAGCGCGCCGGCGACGGCGACCGCGCTGATCAGCGCGATGGCCATCAGCGAGGTGGCGACGCAGGAGTGCATGGACAGCCCGCTCAGCGCGCGCAGCGCCGGCACGATGACGAAGCCGCCGCCGACGCCGAGCAGGCCGGCGACGAAGCCGGTGACCGCGCCGATCGCGCCGATCGCGGCGGCGCTGGCCCCGTTCCAGACGATGCGCCCCGCCGAGCTGATGTGGATCCAGCGTCCGCCCGGCAGGGCGCCGTCGCCGGCCACGGTGGCGCGCACGATCGCCGCCTCGGCCGGCGCGCGCAGCGTCTGGCGCAGCATGCGCACCGCGACGACCACCAGCACCGCGGCGAACAGCAGCGCCAGCCACGACAGCGGCATCACGCCGGCGGACCAGATGCCGAGCGGTGCGGTGACGACGGCCAGCGCGCCCATCAGCGCCGCGGCGCGATAGCGCACGTGGGTGACGTCCCAGGCGACGACGGTGCCGAAGGTCGCCGACGCGCATACCGCCAGCAGCGCCACCGGCGCGGCCTGCGGCAGCGTCCAGCCCAGCCCCAGCATCAGCAGCGGCACCGCCAGGATCGAGCCGCCGGCGCCGGTCAGCCCGAGCACCAGCCCGACCGCCACGCCGAGCGCCGCCGCGATCACGCGGCGGGTGCGGCCGATGCCGCGCGGTAGTGGTACGCGTAGTACACGACCGGGATCACGAACAGCGTCAGCAGCGTCGACACGAAGATGCCGAAGACCAGCGACACCGCCAGCCCGCTGAAGATGGGATCGTCGAGGATGAAGAACGCGCCGAGCATCGCCGCCACGGCGGTCAGGGCGATCGGGCGCGCGCGCACCGCGCCGGCGCGGACCACGGCCTGCTCGAGCGGGCGTCCCGCGCGCACCTCCTGCTGGATGAAGTCCACCAGCAGGATCGAATTGCGCACGATGATGCCGGCCAGCGCGATCATGCCGATCATCGAGGTGGCGGTGAACTGCTTATCCAGCAGCGCGTGGCCAGGCAGGATGCCGATGAGGGTCAGGGGAATGGGGGCCATGATGATCAGGGGCACCGAGTATGACCGGAACTGGGCCACGACCAGCAGGTAGATCAGCACCAGCCCGACCGAGTAGGCGATGCCCATGTCGCGGAAGGTCTCGTAGGTGATCTGCCACTCGCCGTCCCATTTCAGGCTCCACACGTAGGGATTCTCGGGCTGCGCGGTGAGCGACTGGCGCAGCGGCTCGCCTTCGAACGGCGTCTCGCGGAGCGTGGCCGCAATCGCCGCCATGCCGTAGAGCGGGCTGTCGAGCCGGCCGGCCATGTCACCGGTCACGAACACCACCGGCAGCAGGTCCTTGTGCCAGACGGTCTGCTCGCGCACCGTGCGGCGCAGCTCGGCCACCTCACCCACCGCCACCAGCGCGCCCGACGCCGCGCGCACGCGCAGCGCGCGCAGCACTTCGGCGTCGGCCTTGTCGCCCGGCGCCAGCTCGAGCCGCAGCGGCACCGGCACACGCGTGTTCTCGCCGTGCAGGAACGAGGCGTCCTCGCCACGCACCACCGCGGCCAGCGCCGCGGTCACCGCCTGCGGGCTCACGCCGAGGCGCGCGGCGCGCGCGCGATCGACGACGGCCACCAGGCGCTGCTGCGGCGCCTCGATGGTGTCGTCCACGTCGACGATGTCGGGTGTGGCGCGGAACACGTCCGCCACGCCGCGCGCCACCGCCATCTGCCGCGGGTAATCGAGCCCGTAGATCTCGGCCACGATCGGCGCCTGCACCGGCGGGCCCGGCGGCACCTCGACGATCTTCACGTTGGCGCCGAAGGGCGCGCCGATGGCCTGCAGCGGCCCGCGCACGGCCAGCGCGATCTCGTGCGACTGGCGGTCGCGCTCATGCCGGCCCGCCAGGTTCACCTGCAGGTCACCCTGGTGCGGCGCGCGGCGCAGGTAGTACTGCCGCACCAGCCCGTTGAAGTTGATCGGCGCGGCGGTGCCGGAATAAATCTGGTAGTCGGTCACCTCGGGGATGGTGGCAACGTGGTCCGCCAGCGCGTTGAGCACGCGATGGGTCTGCTCGACCGACGTGCCCTCGGGCAGGTCCACCACGACCTGGAATTCCGACTTGTTGTCGAACGGCAGCATCTTGAGCACCACCAGGCGCACGCCTGCCAGCGCCAGCGAGGCCGCGATCAGCCCGAGGATCCCGTACAGCAGCTTGCGCCGCGTGCGCCCGCCCTGCGCGCCGCGCAGGAACGGGCCCAGGTAGCGCGCGAACAGCGGCTCGAGCGGGTCCTGCGCCACGCCGTGCGCCGCGTGCGGCGCGGCGTTGAGGAACACGCGCCGGTACAGCCACGGCGTGAACACGAACGCCACCGCCAGCGAGATCATCATGCCGAGGCTGGCGTTGATCGGGATCGGCGCCATGTACGGACCCATCAGGCCGGTGACGAACGCCATCGGCAGCAGCGCGGCGATGACCGTGAAGGTGGCGAGGATGGTCGGGCCGCCGACCTCGTCGACCGCCACCGGAATCGCCTCGGTCAGCGATTTGCCGCCAATTTGCATGTGGCGGTGGATGTTCTCGACCACGACGATGGCGTCGTCCACCAGGATGCCGATCGAGAAGATCAGCGCGAACAGCGAGACGCGGTTGAGCGTGAAACCCCAGGCCCAGGACGCGAACAGCGTGATGGCGAGCGTCACCACCACCGCGGCGCCGACCACCAGGGCCTCGCGCCGGCCCAGCGTGAACAGCACCAGCAGCACCACCGACACGGTGGCGAAGGCCAGCTTCTGCATCAGCGTGCGCGCCTTGTCGTCGGCGGTGGCGCCGTAGTTGCGCGTCACCGTGGCCTGGATGCCGTCCGGCACGACGATGCCGCGAATCTGCTCGAAGCGCGCGATGACCTGGTCGGCCACCTCCACGGCATTGGTGCCGGGCTTCTTGGCCACCGCCAGCGTCACCGCCGGGTGGCGCCCGGGCGGCAGCCCGCGCGCCGCGCCGGCCGGCCCGCTGCCGAACTGCACGTAGCGCTCCGGAGCGTCCGGCTCGAGGCGCACCTGGGCGACGTCGCGCAGGTACACCGGCGCGCCGTCGCGCGCGCCGACCACCAGCTCCGCGACCTCCTCCGGCGTGGACAGGAAGGTGCCGGCCTGCACCAGCACCTCGCGGTTGCCGGCGACGATGGCGCCGGCGTCGGCCGCGGCGTTGGCCGCCGCCAGGGCGCGGCGCAGGTCGTCGAGGTCGAGGCCGTAGCCGGCCAGGCGGTGCGGATCGAGCAGCACCCTCACCGCGCGCTCCGGCGCGCCGATCGAATAGATGTCGCGCGTGCCCGGCACGCGCTGCAGCTCGGTCTGCATGGCGTGGGCCACGCGCGCCAGGTCGTCGGCGCCGATGGCCGGGTCGTCGCTCCACAGCGTGCCGGCCACGATCGGCACGTCGTCGATGCCCTTGGGCTTGATGATCGGCGCGCCGACGCCGAGGTTGGGCGGCTGCCAGTCGGTGTTCGAGTAGAACGCGTTGTACAGGCGCACCAGGGCCTCGGTGCGCGGCTCGCCGACCTCGAACTGCACGGTCAGCACCGCCATGCCGGGCTGCGAGGCCGAGTAGATATGCTCGACGCCGGAGATTTCCGACAGGATCTGCTCGGCGGGCGCGGTCACCAGCAACTCGACTTCGCGCGCGGTTGCGCCGGAATACGGCACGAACACGTTGGCGAAGGTCACGTCGATCTGCGGCTCCTCCTCGCGCGGTGTCACCGCCACGGCGAAGGCGCCCATCAGCAGGCCGGTGACGGCCAGCAGCGGCGTGATTTCGCTCGTGAGGAAACGCCGGGCGATGGCGCCGGAGACGCCCAGGCGTTCGCTCACGTCGCGGCCTGTTTCTTCAGCTCCGCGCCGGCCGCGATCGGGTCGAGCGCCACGCGCTCGCCGGCGTCGAGGCCGGCCAGCACCGGCACGCGGCCGTCGGCCAGCGGTGTACCCAGGCGCAGGTAGCGCAGCGTGATGCGGTTGTCCGCGCCGACCACGTAGGCGCCGGTCACTTCACTGCGGCGCACGACCGCCGCCGCGGGCAGCAGCAGCGCCTCGCGCTCGCCGCTGACGAAGGCGACCTTCACCAGCATGCCGGGATGGCCGCCGTGCTGGCCCTGGGCCAGCACGACGTGCACGTGGAAGGTGTGCGTGGCGGTGTCGGCCTGCGGCGAGATGCGCAGGCTCTCGGCCGGCACCGAACGGCCGTCGGGCATCACGACGCGCGCCGCCGGCCTGGCGCGCAGCGGCGCGATCAGGTGCTGCGGCACCTCGACCACGGCACGCAGGTGCTCGAGCGACAGCCCGGTCATCAGCGGCCGGCCGACGGTGGCGGTCTCGCCGACCTCGATGTGGCGCTTGACCACGATGCCGGAATACGGCGCGCGCACGGTGGTGTAGCCGGCGCCCTCGCGGCTCTCGGCGGCGGCGGCGCGCGTGGCTTCGACCCGCGCGCGGGCGCTGTTGCGCGCGGCCTCGGCCTTGTCGAGCGCCGCGCGCGCGACCAGGCCGCGCTCGAACACGTTCTTGATGCGAGTGTATTCGGACTGCGCCTCGGCGAGCTGCGCCTCGGCCTCGCGCACATTGGCCTCGGCGGTGCCCAGGCGCGCGGCCTGCTCCTTGCCGCGGAAGCGCACGATGACCGCGCCCTTCTCGACGTAATCGCCGACGTCGTACGGCAGCTCCTCGACGCGCGCGCTGGTCTGCGCCGCGACGGTGGACTGGTGCACGGCCTCGAGCGTGGCGTCGAGCACGATTTCCTGCGGCACGGTCTCGGTGGCGACGGCCACCGTGGCCAGCGCCGGCGGCGCGAGCACCGCCGCCGCCGGCGGCTCGTCGCCGCAGGCCGCCAGCAGCAGCGCCGGCGCTGCCAGCAGCAGGCGCTTCACGGCGTGGCCTGCGCCTTTTCGCAGAACGCGGTGCCGGCCGGCACGCCGAGCTTCTGCAGGATCATCGCCAGCGGGCAGAAGCCGCTGAACGAGGCCTGCAGCATGTTGGCGCCGACAAAGGCCGTGAACCACAGCCAGTACGGCGAATGGAAGTACGCGAGCGCGAGGCTCAGCAGGACGAACGTGCCGGCGATGCGGAATACGAGGCGGTCGACGTTGGTTGCGGTCATGGCGGTTTCTCCGGTGGATGCGGCTCAGGTCATTGGGCGCCGGTCGGGCGGCCTGCGTCATTGACCTGGGTCAGGACGCGGACCGGCGCCTGCCGCGCGGTCCGCAATAGAGGTCGTGCAGGGTGCGGATGATCGCGGGCGCCGGGCCCGGGTTCAGCCGGTAGAAGACGGCCTGGGCCTCGCGGCGCGTGGCCACCAGCCCGTCCTCGCGCAGCACCGCGAGGTGTTGCGACAGCGCCGACTGCGACAGCGGCACGCGCTCGTTGAGCTCGCCCACGGCCAGCTCGCCCTCCGACAGCACGCACAGCACCATCAGGCGGTGCGGGTTGGCCAGCGCGCGCAGCAGGCGCGCGGCGGCGTCGGCGTGGGTGGCCATGGCGGCGAGCGAGGGGGCGCGGGCGGGTTTCATATGCGCGTATACTAAATTAGCTTTATCTAATATGCAAGTCGAAGGATCGCGGGCATGGCCCGCTCCCACAAGGAGCTGCTCCCACAAGGAGTCGTTCAACGAGACTGTGGGAGCGGCCCATGGCCGCGACTCTTTACAGGATCGTGCCTTCGAGGAACGCCACCACGCTCGCCCCCAGCGCGCGCAGCGCGTACCCACCCTCCAGCGCCGCCACCACGCGCCCGCCGGCCGAGGCCTCGGCCCAGTCGCGGATGTTCGCGCCCACCCAGCGGTAGTCGTCCTCGAGCAGCTCGAGGTGCGCCAGCGGGTCGTCGCGGTGCGCGTCGAAGCCCGCCGACACCAGGATCAGCTCGGGGCGGTGCCTGGCCACCGCCGGCTGCCACAGCGCGCTGACCGCCTCGCGAAACTCCTTGCCGCCCGAGCGCGGGTGCAGCGGCGCGTCCACGATGTTGGCCGCGCCGCCGCCGTCGGCCCAGAACGGGTACAGCGGGTACTGGTAGGTGTTGCACACCAGCACGCGATCGTCGCCGCGGAAGATGTCCACGGTGCCGTTGCCGTAGTGCACGTCGAAGTCGAGGATGGCCACGCGCGACAGCCCGCGCTCGAGCGCGTGCGCCGCGGCCACGGCGACGTTGTCGAACAGGCAGAAGCCCATCGGTGTCGCGCGCTCGGCGTGGTGGCCCGGCGGGCGCACCGCGCAGAACGACACCGCGGGGCCGCCGCCCAGCGCCGAGTCCACCGCCTGCACGGCGGCGCCGGCGGCGCGCAGCGCGGCCTCGGCGGTGTGCGGGTTCATGGTGGTATCGGCATCGAGCTGCACGTAGCCGGACTTCGGCGCGGCCTTGAGCAGGCCTTCGACCAGGCGCGGGTCGTGAACGCGCGCCAGCATCTCCGGCGCCGCCGGGCCGGCCTCGGCCATCAGGCGCCGCGGGCCGAGCGCCGAGCCGGCCACGGCCTGCTCCACCGCCTGCAGGCGCGCCGGGCTCTCGGGATGGCCCGCGCCCATCTCGTGCAGGCCGCAGTACTCGTGGGTGAGCCAGAGGAGGTCAGGCATGCGCGCGAATATATCGCGGCCATGGGCCGCTCCCACAAAGCCATCAAAGGGACGTTGACATTGCATTGACGTGCCGCTGGCTAGGGTGGCGGCGCATGTCCGGAGAACCCATGCGCGCCGCAAATCTTGTTACTGCCGTGACCCTGTTGTGCTGCCCGCTCGTCGCGCGCGCCGCCGACGCCGGCGTCGTTGACGCCCCGCACGTGCGGGCCGAACTGGTCGCCGAACACGCAGCGCTCACGCCGGGCGAGAACTGGGTCGCGCTGCGCCTCGCGCCCGAGCCCGGCTGGCACACCTACCACCGCGAGCCCGGCGACACCGGCCTGCCGACCGCAATGGTGTGGTCGCTGCCGCCCGGCTACGCGGCCGGCGAGATCCAGTGGCCCGCGCCCGAGACCTTCCGGCACGGGAACGAAACCAGCTACGGTTACTCGCGCGAAACGCTGCACCTCGTGCGGATCAGCGTGCCGGCGAGCGCCGCGGGCGGACAGGCCACGCTCGGCACGCAGGCCAGCTGGCTGGTGTGCAAGGACCTGTGCGTTCCGGGCCGGGCGCGGCTCACGCTGACGCTGCCCGTGCGCGCGGCGCGCGGCGCGCCCGGCCCCTGGGCCGCGGCGTTCGCCGCCATGCGCCAACGCCTGCCGCAGCCGGGGGCCCCTCAGTACTTGATGCGCGCGCTCCGGTCGACCCCCGCCGGCCGGCTGTAGGAGCAGCACTCGCGGCCATGGGCCGCTCCCACAATCGGGCCGCTCCCACAATCAGGCGGCGGCCTTGGCGTCCTTCGGCGTGTTGAGCACCTTGTAGCCGACGGCGCCGCGCCGCTCGCGCTTCATCTGGTAGAGCAGCTCGTCGGCGGCCTTGATCGCATGCCGCGTCTCGAGGTCCGGGCGCGGCCAGGCCAGCACGGCACCGCCGCTGGCGGTGACCCTGAGCGGCTGCTCCGGCGTGCCGCACTCCTCGCCGGCGATGCGCGCCGCCAGGCTCTCCACCAGGTTCGCGAACCAGGTGGCGTCCACGTCGTACCACACGGCGACGAACTCGTCGCCGCCGTAGCGTGCCGCGGCGTCGAGCGGCCGCTGCGCGCAGCCGCGCAGCACGCTGGCCACGTGCATCAGGGCGGTGTCGCCGAACTGGTGGCCGCAAGTGTCGTTGACGCGCTTGAAGTCGTCGAGGTCGAGGATCAGCACGCCGACCGGCGTGAGGTTGCGCCGCGCGGCGCGCCAGAGGGCCTCGAGCCGCGCCGCGAAGGCGCGCCGGTTCATCAGGCCGGTCAGCGGGTCGAGCACCGCCTGCTGCTGCAGCTCGTGGAACAGCAGGAACGAAATGCGTGACTGCCGCTCGAGCAGGTACTGGCCGATGATGCCGATGGCGTTGGCCAGCAGCAGGTAGAAGCTCTCGTACAGCAGCTTGTCGTGCGCGCGCAGCTCCCAGTTGGTGGAGATGAACGCCAGCGCCAAAATCATGCCGGCCGCGATGGCCTGGTAGAAGGTCAGGCCCGAGACGAAGTAGATGTAGATGACCACCACGAACAGCGACTCGTACGGGAACCAGGCGTTGGTCGAGCGCCCGAGGTTGATCACCCAGAGGATGGACAGCGCGGCGATCAGCGTGCCGAGGAACACCAGCGGCAGCACGTAGGGCGCCGACTCGCGCCGGAAGGTCAGCAGCACCGGCACGGCGGCGCCGGGGATCGTCACCAGCAGCAGGATCAGGTCGCCGGTGTCCGACAGCAGGTCCGAGCCGATGAAGTTGTCGACCAGCAGGAAACCGACGATGCCGAACAGGCCCAGCACCGCCGCCGCGCGCATGCGCGTGGCGTTGATGGCGAGGTATTTCTCGCGGTATTCGTCTTCGAGGTCGGGCGCGAAACGCAGCCACGGAAAGCCCAGCCGCCGCTGGGCCGCGTAGCGGTCGTCGGAGTAGCGCGTCTGGCGTGCGTCGAGCCTCATGCGCCCACTATCTGACGTTACGGTCAGGACGCTTCTTGGCTCCGACCGGCGGTGGCTTTCCGGCGGTCGGGGGTCCCGCGGCTGCTAGAATTTGTGACCTATGGCACGCCCCGCCCACGAGCTCTCTCCCCAGCCTGCCGGGCAGGGTCCGCTGCGCTTTGTGACGGCAGCGGCCCTGTTCGACGGCCATGACGCTTCCATAAACATCATACGCCGGCTGCTCCAGCAGCACGGCTGCGAAGTCATCCACCTGGGCCACAACCGGTCGGTGGAGGACATCGTCACCGCCGCCCTGCAGGAAGACGCCCACGCCATCGCCATCTCCAGCTACCAGGGCGGGCACGTGGAATTCTTCAAGTACATGCTCGACATGCTGCGCAGCCGGGGCGGCGAGGACATCCGCGTGTTCGGCGGCGGCGGCGGCGTGATCGTGCCGGAAGAGATCGACGAGCTGCACAAGTACGGCGTCGCGCGGATCTACTCCCCGCACGACGGCCAGAAGATGGGCCTCGACGGCATGATCGAGGACATGGTCAAGCGCGCCCGCCACGAGCTCGAGGGCGACGCGGCCTCGCTGCTGCTCAAGCTCAAGGCCGGCGACCGCCGCGCCCTGGCCCGGGTGATTTCGCTGATCGAAGCGGGGCGATTTGATACGGGGCTGCTTGTAGGAGCGCCTTCAGGCGCGACCGGTCGCGCCACAACTGTCGCGCCTAAAGGCGCTCCTACAGGCGCTCCTACAAAAGACCACGTGCCTGTCTTGGGCGTCACCGGCACCGGCGGCGCCGGCAAATCCTCCGTCACCGACGAGATCGTCCGCCGCTTCCGCATGGACCAGGACGACGCCCTCAACATCGCCGTCATCGCGGTGGACCCCAGCCGCCGCAAGTCCGGCGGCGCGCTGCTGGGCGATCGCATCCGCATGAACGCGCTGGGTCGTTTCGGAAATGACCCTGTAGGAGCGCCTTCAGGCGCGACCAGCGGCGCGACAGTCGCGCCTAAAGGCGCTCCTACGGTTTTCTTCCGCTCCCTCGCCACCCGCGAAGGCGGCGCCGAAGTCTCCGCCGCCCTCCCCGGCGCCATCGCCGCGTGCAAGGCGGCCGGCTTCGACCTGGTCATCGTCGAGACCGCCGGCATCGGCCAGGGCGGCGCGGCCATCGCCGAAATCGCCGACGTCTCGCTGTACGTGATGACGCCCGAGTACGGCGCGCCGAGCCAGCTCGAGAAGATCGACATGCTCGACTTCGCCGACGTGGTCGCCGTCAACAAGTATGACCGCCGCGGCGCCGAGGACGCGGTGCGCGACGTGCGCAAGCAGTACCAGCGCAACAAGAAGGACTTCAAGACGCCGCCACAGCACATGCCGGTGTTCGGCACCATCGCCGCGCGCTTCAACGACGACGGCGTCACCGCCCTGTACTTCGGCGTCCGCGACAAGCTTACGGCCAAGGGCCTGACGCCAAACGACAGCGGCCGCCTCGCCCGCCCCGAAACCCGCGTCTCGACCAAGGCCTCCGCCATCGTCCCCGGCGCGCGCGTGCGTTACCTCGCCGAGATCGCCGAGACCGTCCACGACTACAAGCATCGCGCGGACGAGCAGGCCGCCTTCGCCCGCGAGTTGCAGGCGCTGAAAACCACGCAAAAGCTGCTGATGGTCCGCCATTCCAGCGGGGGTGAGAAAACCGGGGCGGGCTCGACCCTGCACGGCGGCTTCAGGGGCTTCGACGACATCGAGAAGCTCATCGCCGATCGCGAGGCAAAGCTCGAGCCGCACGCCAAGGCCCTGCTCGGCGGCTGGCCCAAACTGAAGGCCGCGTACACCGGCGACAGCCACACCTACAAGGTGCGTGACAAGGAGATCACGGTCGATCTCACGCGCAAGTCGCTGTCCGGCACCAAGATCCCCAAGGTTGCGCTACCGAGCTACTCCGACGAAGGCGACCTGCTCAAGTGGCTGTACCTGGAGAACCTGCCCGGGCATTTCCCGTACACGGCCGGCGTGTTCCCGTTCAAGCGCGAGAACGAGGACCCCACGCGCATGTTCGCGGGCGAAGGCGGCCCCAAGCGCACCAATGCGCGCTTCCACATGGTCAGCAAGGGCATGCCGGCGGCGCGGCTGTCCACCGCGTTCGACTCGGTGACGCTGTACGGCGAAGACCCGGACGAGCGGCCGGACATCTACGGCAAGGTCGGCAACTCGGGCGTGTCCATCGCCACGCTCGACGACATGAAGGACCTGTACGCGGGCTTCGACCTGTGCTCGCCGGCCACATCCGTCAGCATGACCATCAACGGCCCGGCGCCGACCATCCTGGCGATGTTCCTGAATACCGCGATCGATCAGCAGGTCGAGCGCTTCAAGAAGGAACAGGGCCACGAGCCGAACGAGGCCGAATACGCCGACATCCGCGCCTACGCCCTGTCCACCGTCCGCGGCACCGTGCAGGCGGACATCCTGAAAGAAGACCAGGGCCAGAACACCTGCATCTTCAGCACCGAGTTCGCGCTCAAGTGCCAGGGCGACATCCAGCAGTACTTCATCGACCACAACGTCCGCAACTTCTACTCGGTGTCGATCTCCGGTTATCACATCGCCGAGGCCGGGGCGAACCCGATCAGCCAGCTCGCCTTCACGCTCGCCAATGGATTCACCTTCGTCGAGGCCTACCTCGCGCGCGGCATGAAGATTGATGACTTCGCGCCGAACCTGTCCTTCTTCTTCTCAAACGGCATGGACCCGGAGTACACGGTGCTCGGCCGCGTCGCGCGCCGCATCTGGGCCGTGGCGATGAAGGAGAAGTACGGCGCCAACCCGCGCTCGCAGATGCTCAAGTACCACATCCAGACCTCGGGCCGGTCGCTGCACGCGCAGGAGATTGCGTTCAACGACATCCGCACCACGCTGCAGGCGCTGATCGCGGTGTACGACAACTGCAACAGCCTGCACACCAATGCGTTCGACGAGGCCATCACCACGCCGACCGCCGAATCCGTGCGCCGCGCGCTGGCGATCCAGCTCATCATCAACAAGGAATGGGGCCTGGCGAAGAACGAAAACCCCAACCAGGGCGCGTTCATCGTCGAGCAGCTCACCGAGCTGGTCGAGGAAGCCGTGCTGGCCGAGTTCGAGAAGATTTCCGATCGCGGCGGCGTTTTGGGCGCGATGGAAACCGGCTACCAGCGCTCGAAGATCCAGGAAGAGTCGCTGTACTACGAACACCAGAAGCACAGCGGCGAGCTGCCGATCGTCGGCGTGAACAGCTTCCTGAACCCCGACGCCGCGGCGCCGACGAGCACCACGCTCGAGCTGGCGCGCTCCTCGGATGACGAGAAGAGAGATCAGATCAACCGTCTACGCGCTTTCCAGGGCCGCCATTCCGCTGTAGGAGCGCCTTCAGGCGCGACAGATGCGCTGGAGCGCCTAAAACACGCCGCCATCTCCAACGCCAACATCTTCTCCGCCCTGATGGACGCCGCGCGCGTGTGCTCGCTGGGGCAGATTACGCACGCATTGTTTGAGGTTGGGGGGCAGTACCGTAGGAGTATGTAAGCGTCGTCTCTCTCGTGATCCATGAGGTAAGCCCGTGACAGCACAGAAGGCTCTGGCATTCGTGGCATATGGCTCACAGGACGAAAAAGTCGCACGCATCATTGTCGACGCGGTTGCGCGTGCAAACGCGCTCCCAACGCCAATCCACTTTGAACCCTGGGTGTTCGCAGGCACGCCGGGAAGCCCGCTGGCATCGCCCATTCTTTCCCGCATCGAGGAATCTACCTTGGTCGTGGCGGACATTACCTATCTCAATCTTAATGTTATCTATGAGATCGGCTTTGCCATCGGACGGACACGACGCGTCTTTCTCATTAGAGACAAAGGAACCGTCGGGGATAAGCTCCACGCCACGGAGGCCGGCATTTTCGACACGCTGAATTATTTTGAATACACGTCCGTAGATGATCTGAAACATCGCCTGACGAGCCATATAGAAATGACGCCTTTGCCACTTAGGCAAACCGTCGATCCGAAGGCACCGATATACATCATCGAGCCTCCCACTAGAGATGCCGCTGCGGCGCTTGTCACGTCAAGATCAAAGAAAGCTGGATATAGATATCGAAGCTTCAACCCCCTTGAAGACGTTCGGCTATCTGCAACTGATGCAATTAGGCAGGTTGCATGTTCGGCCGGCGTGATCATTTCATTCCAGCGCGATGACGTCGCTGGCGCGTTCGTCCATCACATTCGGTCGATGTTTGTTGCGGGTCTCACACACGGTATGGGCAAGCCACTATTGGCGCTTGCGCCAATCGACTACGAATCGCCCCTTGATATTCGGGACTCAGTGAAATCCTTTCGACACCCGTCGGACATTAGCGATCACATCGCCACTTTCTGCCCGGACGTCAATAACTACACGCAGCAGATTGATCCGCCGCCCATAGAGACCGGTGGTTTGCTTCAAACCTTGGCAATGGGCGACCCGACAGCCGAAAACGAGATGACAACCCTGGCGAACTACTACCTCCGAACGGACCAGTATTTGCGGGCGGTACGGGGGGAGGTGAACCTTGTGGTCGGACGAAAGGGTTCCGGCAAGACGGCACTCTTCATAGAGGTCCGCGACAAAATACGTGCTGACAAGCGCAATGTCGTCGTCGATCTAAAACCTGAAGGCTATCAGCTATTAAAGCTCAAGGAAGACTTTCTTTCTTTTCTGACCGAGGGGACTCGACAACATCTTGTCACGGCCTTTTGGGAATACCTGCTGCTCCTCGAGGTCGCATACAAGCTGCTCGAAAAGGAACGGAACACTTACAAATTTAATCACGAGCTTTTTGATCTATACCTAGATCTAGAAAACACCTACAAGGTTGCGAATTTCTCCACCGAAGGTGATTTCTCCGAACGCCTCTCTGCGCTCTCCAATCGAATCGCGGAGCAATATCGCGCTACATATGGTGATGCTCCCGGAAGAAAACTCAGTGCCCAAGAGGTTACCCAATTACTATACGCGCACGATATTCGTCGGCTTACCGAGCGTGTTTCCGTATTTCTCAAACGAAGGCAGGCAGTTTGGATCTTGTTCGACAATCTCGACAAGGGGTGGAGCACGCAGGGACTTGATGTGGTTGATGCAACTGTTTTGCGTTGCCTGATCGACGCTGGACGGAAGCTCGAGCAACACATGGAAAAGCTAGGACACACAGTCCATTGCATCGTGTTCGTTCGAAATGACGTCTATGAACATCTAATGCAAAGCAGCGCGGACTACGGCAAAGAAATGCGCGTCACACTGGACTGGACCGACGCCGATCTTCTGAAGGAATTGATGCGTCTTCGCCTGGTTTCGAACCTGGACGCAAAAGCGGCAACAATGACGTTCCCTCAAATATGGAGCACAGTCTGCGACTCACACGTGCGCGGAGAGGACAGCTCCAATTACGTTGTAGCGAGATCGTTGATGCGTCCTCGAAATGTGCTCAAGATTTTCAATCACAGCAGGGGCTTTGCGACTAACTTCAATCACGCGAAGATCGAGCAAGACGACATCGACAAGGGCATTGGAGCCTTCTCCCAAGATCTCGTCATTGAACTTGATCGGGAATTGGCTGACGTCTTCCCTGCAACTCGAGATCTCCTTTATCACTTTATTGACTCACCATGCGAAATGTCCCGCGCTTTCCTAGCGAGCCGACTGAAGGAGGCAAATATTAGTGAATCGGATTTCGATCGCGTAATCGATTTCCTCCTTTATCACGGTGTGCTGGGGGTTCGATCAGAGGGTACGGACTATTTCATCTACGACGTCCACTACGATATCAAGCCGCTAAAGATTCGTGTAGTCCGGGCGGGTCCAAGCGTCATATTCGTGGTCAATCCTGCGTTTTGGTCGGCTTTCGGCATTGTCGAGTCACGTACAGAAACACGGGAATAGGGCAGGCCGACATTCGTAGCGGATTCACGCCAGGAAGTGGCTGTTGTGCCAGCGCAGATACTCGTTTGATGGCCGATCCATTGAGTTATTGGGGACAACCTGCAGCGGCTTGCCGTGATAGCGGTAGTACTCTTTCCCGTTCTCGAATTCCTCCGCAATTTTGCGGCTGACCTCTATTCGCAAGTCGGTTGTCACGGTCACGTAGTTCTCGTCGAATAGCTTGTGAATATCCGAACGCAAGAACAAACCGTTGCTCGTCGCGTGCGGGCCGCCTTCGGAATACGACTTGATGTGCGCAGCTTCCAAGGCGGGCAGCGTTCTCTCGCCCGTTATCGCGCAACGCCGGGTGTAGGCATCCGCCACAAGAATTCGAAACGCCCCCTGACCCAACCGGGCTCGGGCCAGGTACTCGGCGCCGAATCGTGGTGCTTCCTTGATCCCCAGGCCCACCTCGCCGGTAGTCTTGCTTAGCCTTAGCAACACGGCCGACCACAGGTCGCGCCCGGTTTCTGCTTCTGTATCGTAGGTCTTGCCCCTCACCACGTTGGGCTTCCAGTCGGCGGGTATCGGGATCCATTCGCTCCGGGGAAGGAAGAAGGGCTCCGCCAGAATATTGCAGGCGATAACGGAATGCGTGTTCGCATCTCGCCGATACCGGGCCAACCTGCGAACGAACTCGGCGATGTCCACGACACCATTGTTTCGCCCGAAGGCGCTCCACGCCATGTAAACCGGTAGGGACGTAACTCGAACAAAGAAACCGCCCCCGACGATGAAATTGTCTGGGCTATGGAGCTTGAAGAGAAATGGAACGCCGGGCGCTAGAAATCTGGCGAGCACCCTTTCGCTCGGCTGCCAAAAATTCACTTCCTCCGGCTTCCCCACAGCGAGGAAGTCATACCAATCGCGATCAGTAACGCCGACCCAGAATTGCATCGCTTAGAGCACCTTCACGAGTTCGGCCACGATCGCAAGCCCTTCAAGCCCCTCGCCCTCGATGACGATAGGCGCATATCCAGCCGCGCTCGTATCCGGCTTCAGCACAATGAGTTCGTGGTGCCAGCCCCCATCGTCCCCCGCCGCCTTTTCACTCTGATAGACCTTCACCGTGTAGGAGCCGCCCAGGTCCACGTCGTGAATGCTTCGGTGCTGCGCGACGACGACCTTTCCCTGCTTTGATCCGGCGGGATTCGCCCTGAACACGCACCACGCGCCGTTCGGGATGCGCCGGTTCATCGACTCGCCGATGACCTGCGCGATGAACAGGCCCTGCCCGGGTTTCACGCCGTCCGGGATTGCCACCCACTCCGCGTCGGCCGGATCGAACACCTGGCTGTCGCCGAACGCGCCCGCCGCGAACTTGAGGTCGATGACCGGCAGGGCGTTGACGTAAGGCTTCACCTCGCCCTTCGGCATCTTCCGGAACGGCAGCACCTTGACGTTCGCCGCAGCGCCCGCGGCAGGTTGCGGCATCGCCAGGCGGGATTTCAAGTACTCGGCAGTCTCGGGATCCGTGCAGTAGACGTAGCAGCCCTTCATGCCCCGGGTCATCAATGTCCGATACGTGTTCTTGATGATCTCGTCGGCCCGACGCTTCGCCGACAGCGGGTCAGCCTTAAACAGCTTCTTGTACCCCCTCAGTGACCTGTCGGATGTCGCCCTGCGTTCGGGCTGGCAGACGACCTTGCCATCGCGCACGACGAGATCGGGGCCGATGATCACGCCGATATAGTCAAGCTCGAGTCCCTGGCTCGTATGGATGCAACCGACCTCTTCGACGGACTTGGGCGCCACGATCCAAAGGCTCCCGTCCCTATCGAGGTTCCAGCGTTTCCGATAGTTGTGCTCGGCAATGACGATATCGATCTGGTCCGGCTTGCGTTTGCTGGGCCATTTCCAGCAGTAGCCTGCAACGACGCGGGCCTTGTTGTTGGCCCGGTTCTTCTCCTCGATGAGCGCGTGCACCTCATTCGGTGACGCGAGAACCTGGAAGTCGAACTCCCGCGGGTCGAGCCGCTCGTTGGCCGTCGGCCTGATCTCCAGCGTGTTGTCCAGCCACGCGAGATAGCCGTCGGAGCCATTGCAGCGGAACTGGGAGGCCAGCTCATGGCTCGTCACGCGCGTGCCGAGCAGCTCCGCCCACCTCCGGATCTCGCCCGAATGCCCGACGTCCTTCAGCGTGACGCGCTGGTCGTCATCCACGAAGAAGATCGTGCATTTCGCGGCCTGGATGAGTTCCTTGATCTGGTTCTCACCGCGGTTGCCGTAGAGATCGGACTTCTCGTTGAGCCGATGCGCCTCGTCCACGATCAGCGCGTCGAAGCAATTGGCGTCGGATTCCATGAATGCGCCCGAGCCGGAGAACAGGTTGGAAAACTCGGTCCGTCTCAGCACGCCCGTGAGCTTGCTCTCGTAGACCGCCCGCGGCGCCGCGTTCTTCGACACGTACTTGGTCACCAGGCCGAGCCTGGACAGCTCGACCAGCAGGTTGATGGCCAGCACGGACTTGCCGGTGCCGGGGCCGCCCTGAACGATCACGACCTGCTTCTTGTCGTCTGACGCTGCCTTGGCGATCGCCCTGGCGCTCTCGTAGACGACTTTCTGGTCGTCGATCAGGATGAATTCCTGATTGCCCTTGAGCATCTTCCCCAGGCTATCGACCAGCATCTTGGACGGGCGGATGCGGCCGTTCTCGATCTGGTAGATCAGCCTGGCCTTGTCGCCATGCTTGACGTGCTGCTTGATGAAGTTGCGCAGCTTGACCCGCTCCGCCTCGCCCTTCAGGAACAGCGGCGCCTTCTCGATGTAGGGCGCGTACCACTCATGATCGATGACGTTGTCGCTTTCGTAGTTGTGGAGGTAGGCGCAAGGCTTCAAAGCCATGCCGCCGTCATAAACCGCTTCGTTGAAGCCCTGCAGCAGCAGCGCGTAGGACCACGCCTGGTAGGAAGGATGCGGCCCCTCGGTATCGCCGGCGCGCCCGCCACGGCGCGCCAGGATGATGCCGTCCTTGTCCGTGCGCTGCGCCTCGGACCACTGCTTCAGCTCGACGATGATGACGTTCGGATTCTGGTCCGCGCCCATCCCCGTCAGGATGAAGTCCACGCGCTTGGAGGTCTGCGGAATCTTGTACTCGATCGCCACGCCGGAATCGTGCGGGATGTCCTCGTCGTTGAGGACCTTGGCCATTTCCTGCAGCGACGCCTTCCAGGCCCGCATCTCGCTGGCCGCGACCGTGCCGCCGGTTCTGCGGGCGAAGGATTCGGCCAGGACGACGTCGATATCCCGCTTGAAGGAGTCGTCCAGAAACGTCTGCTTGTCGGCTTGGTAGACGATCACTGGATCAAGTCCCGGTTGGTCCGGCGGCGATCAGAGTTCGGTGTACTTCTTGGCGCTTCCGCGCGCGCGGTGCGACGGGTACTTCTTCGCATTGATCCTGATCTTGCGCCGCGCGGCGTCCAGCAGGTCGATGTGGAGTTGGTCGGAAAGCCGCAGCAGGTACAGCAGTACGTCGGCGAGCTCCAGCTCGATCTGCGCGCGCTTCTTGGCGGACAGCTTGCGGCTCTGCGCCCCCGTTAGCCACTGGAAGTGCTCAAGGACTTCGCCTGCCTCGACGCTCAGCGCGGCGGCGAGGTTCTTGGGGGAATGGAACTGATCCCAGTCCCGCTCCTTGGCGAAGCGGCGAAGATCAGCGACCAAGCCTTTGATCGTTTGCGTCATGACACCCGCCTTGGCTGCGCGCTCCGCATCACGCGTGCTGCCCGGAGTGCCCCTCAAGCTTCGGCACCTTCCGCCGCCGCGCCCGCGACGCCGTCCACAGGTCGTACTGGGCCTGCATCCCCATCCACAGGTCGGGCGAAGTACCCAGCGCCTCCGACAGGCGCAGGGCCATGTCGGCGGAGATGCCGGCAGCGCCGTTCAGCACGCGGGACAGGGTCACGCGCGAAACGCCGAGGTGCTCCGCGGCCGCCGTAACCGGCAGGTCGCCGAGGTACTCCCGGAGCACGGTGCCAGGGTGGGGAGGATTGTGCATGCGCATGGTGGCCACCTAGTGATAATCCTGATAGTCCACGACTGCAACTCACCGCGCCAGCCGCTGCGCCATCCGCGTCTGCCACCCCGGCCCGGTCGCGCGCCAGCGGGCGATCACCTCCGGCGGCAGGCGCAATGTCAGCAATTGCTTGGGGTTCGCCGTCTTCGGGCGCCCCAGCGCCTTCCTGAACGCCGCCGCGCCCTTGGCCCGCGATACTCGCTTGCCGCCAATCTCGTAATGACCGCGCTTGAACATCTCATCCGTGAGTTCCGGCAGGTCCTGATCCGGTTTGCTGGAGTTCCGGCGAGTACCGCTTGATTTCGCGCGCATTGCATTTCCTCATCGAAAACACGTGGCGGGCCTCGCCACGCTGGACATATCCCACCACGACCATCCGGCCTTGCAGCACGCCGACGCACAGCATGCGCTGCTCGCCGTACTCCCTCCGCGTGTCCTCAAATATGAACGTCGGTCCCGCGAATACGTCCCTCGCGCCCTCGAAGTCGAGTCCACGCTCCTGTAACGTCCAAGCCCGCTTGGCGGGGTCGTAGGTGACTTGCATTTATTGTAACTACATTAATGTCGCGAGGAAAGCGCCCCATGATGGTCAAGGGGCTGGCTCGTGGCGTGAGCCTTGGCAGGTCCCTCGCTTCGCTCGACACAGCCCGCCCGTCTTGACGCACGTCAATGCGCAAGGCTCCTCGGCCGCTCAGGCTGGGCCCCCATGGAAGCCTCCCTCTACGAGCAGATCGGCGGCGCCGACGGCATCGCCCGGCTGGTCGACGTCTTCTATTCGCGCGTCCTGGCCGACCCCGATCTGAAGCGCTTCTTCGCGGGCGTCGAGATGGCCAAGCTGCGCCGGATGCAGGGGGAGCTGTTCTCCGCCGCGCTCGGCGGGCCGCAGCGGTACTCCGGCCGGCCCATGGCCCAGGCGCATCGGCATCTCAAGATCGGGCTGCAGGACTACCAGCGCTTCATCCGGCACCTGTTCGACACGCTGGACGACGCCGGCTTCGGGCTCAGCGAGCGGGAGCGCTACGAAGTCGTCGGCCGGTTGAACATCCTCACCAACGAGGTCATGAGCGGCGGCACGGGTCTGGTGGGATGAGCGATTCTTGCCATTGATCGACCCCGGCAGGGACGGGATCATTACAGCGGGACATAAAAATACAGAGGAGAGAAACCGTGAATTTATTGGCTTGGCGTGGCCGTCTGTGCGTGGCCGTTACAGTGCTGGCGCTTGCAGGCTGTGGAGCCGGCGTGGACCCGCAGCAGGTCCAGTCTCGGAGTGGACACAAGGCGCCGTCCGAGCCGTCGTCCCCACCGCCCGACGAGGGCGTGATCCTCCTCGAGGAGTTGCAGCACATCGTCGAGCGCAGCGGCCTGTACTCGCTGCCGTCCGATCCCGACGAGGCGCTCGCGGCAATCCTGACCTTGCCCAACGGACTCGGCGACGTCATCGCGATGCACATCGGCCGCTACTACCCGACTCCGCACGAGTTCACGCCCGGCGTCGGGCCGTTGGTCGACCTGCTGCAGGCGCGCGCGGACCTGCTGCTGAACGGCCAGCCCCAGATGCTGCTCGAGAACACCACGGACGGCGAAGCGGCGATCCTGTTGCTGCCGGTGGATGCGACGACGGTCATCGTGATCCTGCCGACCCAGGTGGTGCGGGCCAACCCGGCCGCCCTGCCGCTTCCCGAGGCGCGGTTGGACCTCAGCCAGGTCACCTACGAGATCAACGGCCGCACCCGCACCGTCGGGCAGTACATGCAGGGCGGCAATACCAACGCCATCGCGTTCATGCACGACGGCCGCTTCACCTACGACGACTACCAGAACGGCTTCAATCCCAACACCCGCCACCACATGTGGTCGGTCACCAAGTCGGTCACCACCGCGCTGGTCGGCATCGCCGTCGCCGAGGGTCGTGTCCACTCGATCCACGACCCCATCACCCAGTACATCGCCGAGGCGGCCGGCACGGTCTGGGAAGGCGTCAGCATCGAAGATCTGCTGCAGATGGAGTCCGGCACTTACTGGGTCGACGTGCCGGTGCACCAGCCCGAGCAGCTCATCCTGATGGGCGCCGACTTCCACTCGAACGGCCTGTACGGCATGACCCGCGACGACTACCTGCTGAAACTCACGCGCGTCTCGGCGCCGGGCGATTACTACCGCTACAACAGCGGTGACGCGCAGATGCTGGCGTGGCTGCTCGAGCGGGTCTACCAGAAGCCCTACGCGAAGATCCTCTCGGAGAAGATCTGGCAGCCCGCGGGCATGCAGGACGACGCGCTGGTCATGGCCGATCGCCTGGGGAACACCTTTGCCTCGATGGGGCTGATGGCCACGCCCAGGGACATGCTTCGCTTCGGCGAGCTGTTCCGCAACGGCGGGCGCAGCGTCAACGGCAAGCAGATCGTCCCGAAGAAATGGGTTGCGGCCTCACACAACTACGACAAGGCGTCCGGCGGCGCCCCGCGCGGCTACATGTGGGCGCAGTGGGATAACGGCGAGCCGGGCAATTACACGGCGATCGGCTACGGGCACCAGCGCGTCAGCGTGGCGCCGTCCCTCGACATGGTCGGTGTGCGCTTCGGCAACGACCCGGTCGACACGATCGCGCCGAAGGAGTGGGAAGCCGTGCTGACGGCCGTGGGGAACCATCTCGAGGGGCGTTAGGGGATCGAAGAGCGGCGACTGAGCTCGTCGAAGGGGCGCTCCTGCATTGAATCCCGGGCGCCGGCCCTATAACGTGTCGGCCCCGTTTTAGCGAAGCCACCCGCCATGGCCCCGGACTCCCTGCCCGACATCAAGCTCGACCCCGCCCACCTCTATCGCGAGGAGAGCTTCACCGACGGCCGGTCCGGCATGCTGCGCCGGCTGGTGCCGGTGGACGCGCAGGGCCGCGATGACGCCAGCCGGCCGGTGGTCTACGAGGGCCATGCCAGCCTGATGACGCCCGGCGGCGCACTGCCGCTGCAGTTCCTCATCGAGGCCAGCTCGATGGAGGATGCGCTTAAGAAATTCCCGGACGCCGCGCGCCAGGCCCTGGAGCACACGCTCGAGGAGCTGCGGCGCATTCAGCGCGAGGCGCAGTCCTCCATCGTCGTGCCGGGCGCCGGCGGCCCCGGCGGGATTCCCGGGGGCGGCAGGATCAAGTTTTGAAGGAGGACCGCCGCCTCTCGCCGCTGCTGCCGGCCGAGGACTCGACCACCGGCCGCGACTACACCGTACGCGCCAGGGTCTGGCGCTGGAAGGGCGGCAGCTGGCACTTCGCCAACCTTTCCGCGAGGCAGTCCGCCGAGATCCGCCGGCGATTCGGCGTGACCGCGCGCGGCTGGGGCTCGATCCGAGTGCGCATCAGGATCGGCGAGACCGAATGGAACACCTCGCTGTTCCCGTCCAACAAGGACAAGACCTACCTGTTCGCGATCAAGGCCGACGTGCGCAAGGCGGAGGGCATCGGGGCCGGGGATCGGGTCACGGCTTTGGTGCACATCGTCTAAGCTGGCAGTCCCCATGTCCGCTCCCGCCGACGACAGCAACCTTGCCGTGTTCTGCGACTTCGAGAACGTCGCGCTCGGCGTGCGCGAGGCCAAGTACCCGAGCTTCGACATCAAGAACGTGCTCGAGCGGCTGCTGCTGAAGGGCAGCATCGTGGTGCGCAAGGCCTACTGCGACTGGGACCGCTACAAGGAATTCAAGGCCGCGATGCACGAGGCGGCGTTCGAGTTGATCGAGATTCCGCACGTGCGCATGTCCGGCAAGAACTCCGCCGACATCCGCATGGTCGTTGACGCGCTCGACCTCTGCTACACCAAGCCGCACGTCGACACCTTCGTGATCATCAGCGGCGACTCCGATTTCTCGCCGCTGGTGGCCAAGCTGCGCGAGAACAACAAGCTGGTGATCGGCGTGGGCGTGAAGAACTCGACCTCCGACCTGCTGACCGCGGCCTGCGACGAGTTCATCTACTACGACGACCTGGTGCGCGCGCAGGCCGAGAAGCGCAAGCAGCGCGCGCCGCGTCCGGCCAAGGCCGGCGCCCTGCCCGCGGCCGCGCCCGCGCCGAAGTCGGGCGAGGATGAGCGCAAGCAGGAGGCGATCGACCTGGTGATGGAAACGATCGAGGCGCTGCAGGACGAGCGCGGCGAACAGGAGCGCATCTGGGGCTCGCAGGTGAAGCAGGCACTGAAGCGGCGGCGGCCCGGGTTCCGCGAGAGCTACCACGGCTTCCGGTCCTTCGCGCAGCTGCTCGAGGAAGCCCAGCGTCGCGGGCTGATGCAGCTGGAGCACGACGATCGCTCGGGCGGCTACGTCATCCAGTTGCAGCCGCCCCCGTAGGAGCGCCTTCAGGCGCGACAGTCGCGGCTAAAGCCGCTCCTACAACGCGACGGTCGCGGCTAAAGCCGCTCCTACAACGCGACGGTCGCGGCTAAAGCCGCTCCTACAACTAAGGGCCAGCGCGAGCTGGCCGAGCTGCCCAGATCAGCGGCCCTGTTTCGCGCGCTTGGCGGCGCGCTTCTCCGCGAACGACTTCGCCGGCCTCTTCTTCGTTTCCTTCTTGCGGTCCATGCCTTTCATGTTGCCTCCGCTGCGGCCGCCAAGCGGCCGCGTTCGCGCGCTTCGGCTTCCTTGCGCGCCTGATCCACTTCGTAGAGCACCTGGCCGACGTCAGCCGGCGTTGCATCGTGAACGAACCGCCCGGTGAGCGCCATATCGGGTCGCAGCTCGCCCACCTCGTACAGCTTCCACATTTCGTGCGCGTAATCGGTCGCCAGCAGCTCCGGCGCGACCGCGCCGCACCAGGCGCGCAGGTTGTTGAGGTCGCGCGCCAGCATGCGCAAGGCGTTGTTGTTGCCGGCGGCGTCCACCGCCTGCGGCAGGTCGATGATCACGGGGCCGTCGGCACCGAGCAGCACGTTGTACTCGGACAAGTCGCCGTGGATCATGCCGAGGCACAGCATGCGCTGCACCTGACCGACCAGGTACGCGTGCCACTCGCGCGCCTGCTCGGGCGTCGGCGCCACGTCGTTGAGCCGCGGCGCCGGGCGGCCTTCGGTGTCGGCCACCAGCTCCATGATCAGCACGCCCTCGTAGACGCCGTGCGGCTGCGGCACGCGCACGCCGGCTCCGGCCAGGCGGTAGAGCGCCTCGACCTCGGCGTTTTTCCAGTTCGACTCCTGCTCGCGCCGGCCGTGGCGGCTGCGATTGCCCATGGCGCGGTGATCGCGGCTGTTGCGCGACTGGCGGCCTTCCCGGTATTCGGCGGCGTGGCGGAAGCCGCGATGCTGCGCTTCCTTGTAGACCTTGGCGCAGCGCACGTGGCGGCCGCAGGCGACCAGGAACACCGAGGCTTCCTTGCCGCTCTTGAGCTGGCCGAGGACCGCGTCGATGACGCCGTCGTCGATCAGGGGCTGCAGGCCGCGGGGAACTTTCATCGGCCATTGTCGCATTGAACCAGCAGCTGCCGGTTCAGGCTCCTGCGCGCTGCGAAGCTGCGGCTCGAGAACCGCTGCCAGCCCTGTGCCGGCCGCTGACATGATCCTGACCAGAGGCACTGGATTCCGGCTTTCGCCGGAATGACAATTGGATGCCCGCCTTCGCGGGCACGACGTCCGGAGACACCATGGGATTCTTCGACCGGCTGGCTTTCGGCTGGCGCCTGGGCACGACCAGCCTCGGCGTCGTGGCGCGGGACAAGACGCTGATGCTGTTCCCCATCCTCTCCGGAATCTGCGGCCTGCTGCTGGTCGCGGCCTTCGTGTTCGGCATCGGCCCGGAGAACCTCAAGGCGGCCGGGCAGGCCCAGCAGGCCGGCGGCGAGATCCCGCCCGTCTACTACGTGTACGCGTTCGCCGGCTATTTCGCCCTGAGTTTCATCGCGGTCTACTTCAACGTGGCGCTGATCGGCGCGGCGCAGCAGTCCCTCGCCGGCAAGGACACGACGCTCGGCGATGGCCTGGGCGTCGCCAACCGGCACCTCGGCAAGATCGCCGCCTGGGCGCTCGTGTCCGGCACCGTCGGGCTGCTGCTCAACGCGCTCGAGAACAACGGCAAGGTCGGCAGCATCGTGCGCGCGATCCTCGGCGCGGCATGGGCGGTGCTCACCTACTTCATCGTGCCGGTGATGATCTTCGAGAACCAGGCCCCCACCTCCGCGATCGGGCGCTCGGCCAGCCTGATGAAGGCGACCTGGGGCGAGAACGCCGGGGCGCAGGTCGGCATCGGGCTGGTCACCGTCGCCATGATCGTCGGCATCGTCATCGTGGGCATGGCGGGCTCCGCGCTGATTCCGCAGGCGTCGGTGGTGTTGGTGCCGCTGATGGTGATCGGCATCCCGGCGGTCATCCTGCTGGCCATGGCGGCCAAGGCCGTGCTCGCCGTGGGGCTGTACGAGTTCGCGACCCACAAGGGCGGCGGCAACGCGTTCAAGCCCGAGGAACTGCGGGCGGCGTTCCGCTGAGACGGTCGCGCGGCCATGGGCCGCTCCCATAGCACAGGGGTCGCATGTGGAGTAGGCTAGCGTATCGGCTCCACATCGTTATCCACACCGTGAAGACCATCCAGATGACCATCGACGAGCCCCTGCTGAAGGCCGTCGACCGGGCCAGCAAGGTGCGCAAGACCACGCGCTCCGCCTTCATCCGCTACGCGGTGGAGGCCGAGCTGCGCCGCGAGCAGATCCGGATTCAGGAAGCGCGGCAGGCCGAGGGCTACGCGCGCTATCCGGTCGAAAAGGGCGAATTCGATATTTGGGAGAAGGAACAGGACTGGGGTCCCGAGTGAGGCGCGGCGATGTCTACTGGCACGCGTTCCAGGCCCCGGACAAGCGCCGGCCAGTGCTGATCCTGACCCGTAACTCGGCGATCCCGTTCCTGCACAGCGTGACCGTGGCGCCGATTACGTCCACGGTGCGCGGCATGCCGTCCGAGGTGCTGCTGACGCCCGAAGACGGCATGCGCCATACCTGCGCGGCCAACTTCGACAACATCCAGACCGTCCCCAAACAGAAACTGGGAGAGCGCATCACCGGCCTCTCGGCGCGCAAGCTTGCCGAAGTCGCCGCCGCCGCGGCCTTCGCGCTGGGCCTGGATGCGGAGTGAATCGCGCCCCCCAGCCCTGCCCCCTGCCCCCCAACGCGCTGTTGCGCGCGTACCAGCTCGACGGCGGCTACGCGGATTGCTACTCGACCGACCTGCCGCTGGCAGTTACGCACGGCAGGTACGTCGAGGCCTTCTACACCACGCCGCTGTTCAAGACCGAGCGCCTGATCCTGCGCCTGGCGATCGGCAAGCCCTCGACCGACGCGCAGGCCCGCCAGCTGGCGGCGGGCACGCTTGACGCGTTTGCCGCCTGGACGGTCGAAAAACGCGCCGACGACCAGCTCCTGCTCGCCGACATCTACGGCCGCACGCGCTCCTGGCTGATGGTCGAGCCCATCGCCGGCGGCACGCGGCTGTACTTCGGCTCGGCCGTGGTGCCCAGGGCGCGCCAGCGGCGGTCGTTCGGCCTGCTGCTGGGCTTCCACCGGCTGTACTCGAAGGCCCTGCTGGCGTCGGCGCGGCGCCGCCTGGTGAAATTCGACAAGCGGGCCAAACTCGCGTAGTGTGCGCGCCGCTGCATCATTCAAAGATAGTTGTTCGTTGTTTCTCCGCGCCTTCGGCGCGTGACCCAAACTCCAAGCTCTTTCCTTGACCGCTGCAGACCGTGCTCGCCATTCCGGCGTGCGCGATCACTCATGAAGGAAATTGCAAATGTCGGACAAACAGACCGGTACCGTTAAGTGGTTCAACGACGCCAAGGGCTTCGGCTTCATCACGCCGGCCGCCGGCGGCGAGGACCTCTTCGCCCACTTCAAGGAAATCCAGGGCGGCGACGGCTTCAAGTCGCTGGCCGAGGGCCAGAAGGTGGAGTACATCGCCGTGCGTGGCCCCAAGGGCATGCAGGCGACGAAGATCCAGGCGATCTGACGGTCACAGGTAGCACGAAAGCCGCGGCCTTCGGGCCGCGGCTTTTTTGTTGCGGGCTACGTCGTTACCTGGGGGGGCGCCAGCGGCGTCACGCTGGACGGCAGCGCGTCGTTGGCGGCCGGCGTCGCGGCTTCGGCAACAGCCGGCACGCGCGCGGCCGGCACCCAGCCCTTCGGCCTTTTCATCTCCATGCCCTGGTCGAGATCGCGCGGCACCATCCATTCCTCGATGAGCACCGAGCTGGCCTTCATGGCCTTGACGATGCGGGAGAGCACGGAGCGGTTGCCGCGCGTGGCGACGCCGGATCCGGATCGCCCGAGGATGGTCTCGAAGCGGTCGGTGAAGGCGGTGCGGTCGCGCGACGGATTGCCGCACGAGATGCGGCCACGCGCCCAGTTCTGCATCTGGGTGAATTCCATCGGCGTGGTGATGAAACTGCAGCCGTGCATGTGGACGACGGTGAATTCGCCGTAACGATTGGTACGGCCGCCGTGCGCGAGCACGGACGTGAGGACGGTAGCTGCCATTGAAGCGCTCCAGGGACTCGCAGTAGGGCGGCGCGCCGCCAGACTGCACTGGGAGCGTGAGAGCACACGAAGTGTGCGACGTCCCGAGTATGCGCCCTTTCGCCGGCGCGTGCGGGCCGCGACGCCCCTCAGGATTGCGCGGCGCCCGGCTCCGGGTCGGCCGGAAGCGTCGCCGCCTTGCGCGCTTCCTTCTTCAGGCGCTTCTCTTCCTTCTTCTTCTGCCTGGCTAGCTCGCGCTGGCGCTTGTCGAACCGGTAATTCGGCTTGGGCATGAACTCTCCGCTGCAGGGGTTCGGCACAGTATACCGGCGTCGCCGCCCCGATCCCCGGCCACTGCCCGGCGCTCCTACTTCCTCCGGCCCGCGTAATACGCCGCGATCTTCGGGTGCCCCGCCACGCGCTCGAAGTGCTTGACCAGTTGCGGCGCGACGCCGTCGACGAGGTCCCTGGGGATGTGGTCCAGCACGCCGGAGCGCAGCCAGCGGATCCACATGAACACTTTCAGGTCCGCAACCGTGAGGCGGCGATCGGCGAAGTACTCGCCGCCGGCCGCGCCCAGCTTCGCCTGCAACTGCCCCAGGTAGCGCGGGATCAGCCCCGCGGCCAGCGCCTCGCGCGCCTCCCTCTTCTCGTCCGGGGGCATGTCGATGGTGTCGGCGACCTTGGTGCTGATGTCCTCGACCGCGTCCATGATCTCGTCGCACGCGAACGCCTGCCAATCGTCCTTCGGGTACAGGCCGGCGAGCTTGCCGACGTAGCGGTTGATGCTGTTGGACTGGGTGACGGCCGCCTTGCCGTCCACTTCCAGCACGGGCATTGCCTGGAACGGCGTCTGGTCGCGGAACCTGGGCCAGTCCTTGCCGGCGATGCGATGGTCCTCGAAGGCGATGCCGCCGACGTGCAGCGCCAGGCGCGCGGGCTCGCCGCGGCCGCCGTCGAAGTCGAAGTAGCTCAGTTTCAGCCTGGGAGTCATGTCACGCCGCCCTGGCGGCAGGCCGCCGCCCGATTTGCGCCGGATCCGCCGGCGCGGTGTTCGCCCAGTGTGGCACGGCGCGCATGCGCTCGAAGTAGGCGTTGAGGCTGGGAAAGCGCGACCAGTCGAATGGCGACAGGTCCTTGAAGCCCTCGAGGTGGATCATCGAGTAGTCGGCCAGCGTGATGTCGTCGCCGACCAGGTAGTTGCGGCCGTCGAGGTGCGCGTCGAGCGTCGGCGCGTGGCGCTCGAGCTCGCCCTTCGACCAGCCCACCGCGGCCGGGTCCGGCTCCATGTTCAGGAAGTTGGGCTTGACCACCGCCTCGAACGACAGCACGCCGAGCGCCTTGTTGAAGTGCGCCAGCTCCCAGCACTGCCAGCGCACGATGTCGGCGCAGACCGCCATGTCGCGCGGCAGCAGCGCGTTGGGCGGCGCCTTCGCCGCGAGGTACTGCATGATCGCGTTGGATTCCCACAGCTTGAGGCCGCCGTCTTCGAGCGCAGGCACCATGCCGTTGGGATTGACTCCGCGGTAATCCGGCGCCTTGAGCTCACCGGTGAAGAAGTCCTTGTACTCGAACTCCAGCTTCAGCCCGAGGTGGTTGATGACGGCGTGCACCTTGCGACAGTTCGGCGAGCCGACGACGTAATGCAGTTTCATGGCGCCCTCCAGCGTGGTTTGGTTGTGCTTGCAAAACGCAAGCGAGTATATCCATATACTTGCATAATGCAAGTCGACAGCGTAGCCTTCTGAAATGCGTAAGAAAGCGCTGCGACCGCCGCTCGCCAGCCGCGCGCCGCCGCGGCGCTCGGACTGCCCGATCGCCTACGCGCTCGACTTCATCGGCGACAAGTGGACGCTGATCGTGCTGCGCGACCTGATCATCGTGCGCAAGCGCCACTTCCGCGAATTCCTCGCCGCCGACGAGAAGATCGCCTCGAACATCCTCGCCAGCCGGCTCAAGCTGCTCGAGGCCGCCGGCATGCTCACGCGCCGGCGCGACCCGAAGCATGGCCGCCAGGTCATCTACCAGCCGACCGCCAAGGGCCTGGACCTGCTGCCGGCGATGCTCGAGCTGGTGCGCTGGTCGGCGGCCTACGACCCGAAGACCGCGGCGCCGCCGGCCATGGTCACGCAGATCGCCGAGAACCGCGACGCCGTCATCGCCGGCATGCGTGCGGCGGTGGCGGCCGGGCTGCCGCCGGGCAAGCTGCCGTAAGCCGGCGGGCGTCGCGCTCCCGGACCCTATTCCACGACGCGCAGCCGCAGCTCGACCGGCAGCGTGCGCGGGATCAGGCAGTGGCGGTCGTCACAGGCCTGGTAGCGCAACGAGCCGGCGAGCACGGTTTCTCCGCGCGGGCTGTCCTGGCTGACGGTCACCGGCTGCTCGATCACGAAAGTGCCGTCGTAGACCACCAGGTCCTCCTCGCTGCCGACCAGGCGCAGGCGCCGGGCCTGCGGATACACCGGCTTGCCGATGCTGACCGCAGGCGTTTGCGGCACGGCGAGCACGATCGGGATCAGGGCGGGATTCAGCACCGGGTTGGCCTGCACGTGGAATCCGGGCTTGACCGTCACCGCCACTTTCAGCGTTGCGCCGGCCCCGGCGCGCACCGCCGGGACCTCGCCCATGGACACGCTGGCGACGTGCGGCTTGGCGGCCTGCGCCAATGCCGCCGCCAGGGCCGCGGCCACCGCGGCCAGCAGCGCCGCGCGCCGCATCTACTTGGCGGCCAGCAGCGCGTCGAGCTTGCCGCGCAGGCCGGTCAGGCGCGCGTCGAACTCCTCGGGCTTCTCGTTGAGCGTGAGTGCGCGGATCTTGCCGTCCGGGCCGACAATTACGAACGAGGCGATCATGATCTCGTGGCGCTCGAGGTCGGGGATGAAGTCCTCGGGCGGCGCGAAGCGCGTGGCCACGGTGCCGTCGTCGTCCATCAGGATCGCGCAGGTGAGGCCGTGTTTCCTGGCGAACTTCTGCACCGGCTTTTCCTTCTCGTCGATGTCCACGATCACCACGCGCACGCCGCGCTCGCGGTAGTCGTCCTGGAGTTTCTGCACGTGCGGCGCGGCGGCGTTGCAGTACGGGCACCAGGTGGTCATGAAACTGATCACCGTGAACTGCCCTTTGAGGTCGGCGCTGGACAGGGCCTTGCCGTCGAGCGCCTTGAGGCTGAACGACGGCGCCTCCTCGCCGATGCGGTAGTTCCAGCTTGCCGCGAGCGCGGCCGGCGCCCAGGCGAGCAGCGCGACGAGGAGAGAAGCGAGGAAAGGCTGGCGAATTCGCATGGCTACCCCCAGGGATCGGCCGCGGGGCCGTCGGGACACATTCTATGCCTGCGGGTCAAACTAGTGGCCATGCCCTTCACCGTCGAGCAGTTCTTCGAGGTCTTCCGCCAGTACAACCACACGCTCTGGCCGGTGCAGCTGCTGCTCTACGCGCCGGCCCTGGCAGCACTGGCGGCGATCGGGCGCCGGCGCGGCGGCGCCGGCCGTGTGGTGTCGGCCTCGCTCGCGGTGTTGTGGCTGTGGATGGGCGCGGTCTATCACTTCGGCTTCTTCCGCAGCATCAATCCCGCGGCCAACCTGTTCGCCGCGCTCTGCGTTGCGGGCGCGGGCTTGTTCTTCTGGCACGGCGTCGTGCGCGATCGCCTGAATTTCGCGTGGCCGGCCGGAGCGCGCGGCTGGGCCGCGGCGGCGCTCATCGCGTACGCCTTGCTGGTCTACCCGGCGATCGGCTTCATGGCGGGCCATGACTACTGGGAAAGCCCCTCATTCGGCACGCCCTGCCCCACGACCCTGTTCACGCTCGGCGTGCTGATGCTCGCCGTACGGCCCGTCCCCGCCGCCGTGCTGGTGGCGCCGGTGCTGTGGGCGCTGATCGGCACGTTCGCGGCGCTGTCGTTGAACGTGCCGCAGGACTTCGGGCTGGCGCTGGCCGCGGCGCTGCTGATCGCGGCCATGCATCGCCCGCGCAAGGACAGCGGCGGCGAACACAGGCCTTAAACTGTGGCGACCATGACGAGGGAGACCCATGAACCGGGCCCGTGAGGAAGCGCGCCGCGTGCTGCAGCTGCTGGGCGCCGGGCTGCGCCTGACGCTGCTCTCGCCGCCGCGGCCGCTGGCGGTGGAGGTCACGCCGGCGGCGTTCCTCGCCATCCTGGCGCTGGGGCTGCTGGCCTCGTACGGCCTGGCCTGGCTCGCGGTCGAGCCGCCGCGCGCCTTCTCGGTGTGGGGCGTGCAGTCCGAGGGTTTCTACATCCTGCTGGTGCTCGGCCTGTGCTTCGTGGCCGCGGCCGCGCTGTCGCGGCCCGCCGCCACGCTGCCGCTGGCGGCGCTGGTCTTCGGCGCCGGCCTGCTGGCCGGCACCGTGCTGACGCTGTTCCAGGACCACCTGCTGCCGCGGTTGATCGAGCACAACGCGCAGGTCTACTGGCCGGCGATCGCCTTCTGGGCGCTCTGGTGGCTGGCCATCTGGCAGCGCGCGCTGGCCATGCTGGAGCTGGGCCGGCCGCTGCCGCGCGGTTTCGCCGCGCTCGCCATCGTGGCCGTGCTGTGCGTCGTGCCGCTGTACGTCATGCCGCATCGGCTGGTGGATCGCGACTACGCGGAGCTCTACGCGAACGACGAGCCGCGGGAGGAGCCGCTGGTCGCCGAGGAAATCTTCGCCGCCCAGGGTCCGCTGCTCGACCAGGCGCTGGCGGCGGTCGCGCCGGGCGTGCCCGGCCGGCCGGACCTGTACTTCGTCGCCTTCGGCCCCTACGGCGACCAGGACGTGTTCCTCAAGGAGAGCCTTTACAGCACGCGGCTGTTCGAGACGCGCTTCGGCGCGCGGGGCCGCACGCTGACGCTGGTCAACAACCCGCGGCAGCTCGAGCGGCTGCCACTGGCCAGCGTGACCAACCTCGGCCACTCGCTGAAGGAGATCGGCGCGCGCATGAACCGCGACGAGGACATCCTGTTCCTGTTCCTGACCAGCCACGGCTCGCCCGACGCCGAGCTGTCGATCCGGCTGAGGAACCTGAGCTTCAAGCCGCTGACCGCACCGCTGCTGGCCTCGGTGCTGGAGCAGTCCGGCATCCGCTGGAAGGTGCTGGTGGTGTCGGGCTGCTACAGCGGCACGTTCCTCGACGCGCTCGAGGACGAGCGCACGCTCGTGATCTCGGCCGCGCGCGCCGACCGCACCTCGTTCGGCTGCTCGGACGGCGCCGAGTTCACCTATTTCGGCCGCGCCTTCTTCCAGCGCGCGCTGAACGAAACGCAGTCGTTCACCGAGGCCTACGCCATCGCCCGCAAGCTGGTGGCGGAGTGGGAGAAGAGCGAGGGGCGCACCGGCTCCGAGCCGCAGATCGTCGTCGGCCGCCAGATCGAGGCACACCTCGCGCGCTGGCGGGAGACGCTGCCCGACTGAATGGGGTCTCAAATAATGGGGACGCACACCTTTTTGAAATTGTGTGCGTCCCCTTTTTGGGTAGACTGGTCCCGGGGGTGGGTATGCGGCGTTTTGGGGTTGCGGGGATGGTGCTGCTGGCGGGCTTGCTGGGATCCGCTCCGGCCTTTGCCGACGAGTGGATCTACGTGCAGCGCCAGCCCGACGGCGTGCGCTCCTACTCCGACCGCAAGCCCAGCCAGGGCACCTACGCCAGGATCCGGGTGAGCAGCCGGCCGACCGCCACCGCCTCGTGCGCCGGCCTCACTCCGGTGACCATGAAGGCGCGCGCCGATCACTACGCGCCGCTGATCCGCAAGCACGCCGCGGCCCACGGCCTCGCGCCCGACCTGGTCAGCGCGGTGGTGCGGGTCGAATCGTGCTACGACCGCCGCGCGGTGTCGCGCTCGGGGGCGCAGGGGCTGATGCAGCTGATGCCGGCCACGGCGATCGAGCTCGGCGTCAACGACAGCTTCGACCCGGAGCAGAACGTCGGCGGGGGGGTGCGCTACCTGGCGCGCATGTTCAGGCGCTTCAACAACGACCTGCGCCTGGCGCTGGCCGCCTACAACGCCGGGCCGGAGTCGGTGGCGGCGTTCAGGGACGTGCCGCCGTTCCCGGACACGCAGAGCTACGTCACCCGCATCCTCAAGCTCTACCGGCCGCCCAAGGCCACCTGACACGCTGTCAGTTCTGACAGTTACGGCGCCGCCGCGGCCCCGCTACCATCGGTCGCAAGCAACCCGGGGAACCCCATGTATCGAATCCTGTCGCTCGACGGCGGCGGCATCCGCGGCCTGGTCACGGCGATCCTGCTGCAGCGTCTCGACAAGGCCGTGCCCGGCTGGCGCGACTCGATCGACCTGATCGCCGGCACCTCCACCGGCGGCATCCTCGCCCTGGGCCTCGCCCACGGCATGACGCCCACCGCGCTGCGCGCGCTCTACGAGCACCGGGGCCGCAAGATCTTCGACGACTCCTGGCTCGACGACCTGCGCGACCTCGGCCAGGTCATCGGCGCGCAGTACGGCAACGAGAACCTCGCGGCCGAGCTGAAGAAGGCTTTCGGCAGGACGCGCCTGCGCGACCTGCGCCGCAAGGTGCTGGTCACCACCTTCGACCTCGACAAGCAGACCTCCGCCGGCCGCACCTGGTCGCCCAAGCTGTTCCACAACTTCGCCGGCGACGACAGCGACGGCAACACGCCGGTCTGGAAGGTGGCGCTCTACACCTCGGCGGCGCCGACCTACTTCCCCAGCGTGGACGGCTACATCGACGGCGGCGTCTACGCCAACAACCCGAGCATGTGCGCGCTGGTGCAGTCGCAGGACCGGCGCGCGGTGGCCGCGCCCCCGGCCTGGGGCGACATCCGCCTGCTGTCGCTCGGCACCGGCACCTCGCTGACCTACATCGAGGGCAACGCGCTGGATTGGGGCTACGCCCAGTGGGTCAAGCCGCTGATCAACGTGCTGATGGACGGCGTCAGCGGCATCGCCGACTTCCAGTGCCGCCAGCTGCTGCACGAGCGCTACCGGCGCGTGGCGCCGGTGTTCCCGCGCGGCAAGGTGGTGGGCCTGGACGACGTCGGGCGCATCCCCGAGCTGGTCGCCTTCGCCAGCAAGGTCGACCTGCGCGCGGCGCAGCGCTGGCTCGAGAGTTCCTGGGCCTAGTGCGTGTGCGTGAGCGAGTAGAACGTCGCCTGCGCGTAGTCGGTGGCCGAGCCGGTGTTGTTCTGGTTGTACACGCCGGCCTTGAAGTAGAGGTTCTCGCCCTGGTATGCGGGGTCGATGTCCTTGATGTAGGTGTCGATGAAGTCGCCACGCTGGCGGCGGATCTCGACCTCCAGGCGCGTGCCCTCGAGCGAGATCACGTAGGTGAACAGCTCGCCCAGCGCGATGCCGTTGCCGTCCTTGTTGCCGACGATGTCGGTCGACCAGCTGGTCGAGCCGGACATGGTTTCGGAGGCGATGTAGACGCGCCCCCTCGCCTCGCCCGGTTTCTTGTGGAAGTACAGGCGCACCGGCTCGGTGTCGGGCCCGTGAATCTGGCCGATGATGACGCGGCCGACCTTCTTGTCCTCGCCGGTGGTGGACACGCGGTCCACCTTCAGGCGCGCCTTCATGGCGCCGCCGATGGCGCTGGTCCAGTTGTTGGCGTCGCTGTGCGTGCCGGCGTCCGGGTCGAGCATCTCGCGCAGCTCGGTGCGCGAGTAGTTCGAGTTGGGCGTGGTGCCGGCGAGGTTCGGGCAGCGGAACACCATGCCGCCCGAGACGGGGTGCGTGTAGAACACCTTGGGCAGCGTGTAGCCCTTGCTCAGCACCCCGGGCGCCACTTCCTCGCCGGAGGGCAGCGTGAGCTTCCAGTGGGTGAGGTCGAAGTTGTCGCTGGGCGGCAACAGCGGATCGAGCGCCTGCGTGGGCACGGCGGTGCAGGCGAGTTGCGTGCACAGCACGGCGGACAGCAGGGCGGCCGGTGCGCGGCGCGCCGGGCCGGAACGGCGTGGAAACATTCGGTGAATCCCCCGAGGGTGTGAAGAAGCGCGGCAAGGCTACGCGCGGGCGCGGCGATTAAGAATTAGCCAATGGTTGTTGGCGGCGACTGGCGACACCGCGGCGCGGCGACCTCGGTCCTGGGCTACGGCGCGACGCGCCGGAACACCAGCGGCTTGTCGAACAGGCGCTTGGGGTCGGCGGCGCGCAGCCAGGCGGCGAGTTCGGCGCTCGGCGCGGTGATGCGCGTTTCGCCGAACTTCCCGTCCTCGGCGATGCCCCCGAGCTTGCCGGCCTTGATGTCCTCGCGCACGGCGGCGAACGAGGTCATCCACAGCGTGAGCCGGTCCTTGCCGGCCTCGTACTTGAACAGCGAGTAGCCGGCCGTCCCGTCGCCGTTCACCGGCCGGACGTTGACCAGGGCGAGCTTGTCGAGGCGGCTCGGGAAGGCGACGTAGTGCTCGACCTTGATGCCGCCGTCCTTGCGCTCGTGCTCGACCGTCACCGCCCGCATCAGGCCGCGCTCGGCCCGGCCGACATGCAGGTAGATCGCGTCGCCGTCGAATACCCCGTGCCAGGTCCCGGACAGGGCCGGATCGTGCGCCGCGCCGGCGGGGTCCGAGACCGGGTGGACCGACTCGGGGCACGCCGCCAGCAGCAGGCATGCGGACAGGAGCGCTGCGACGAGGGCTCGCATGGGAGGTCATAATGCCGCAAACCACCGGCAGCCTCACCCAATGGCCGCAGGACAAGAGCCGCAAAAGCCGGACATCGACCTGGCGACGATCCCCGAGGAGCGCCTGCTCGAGGTGCGGATCTGCGACCTGCCGCTGTCCATCGAGGGCACCTGGCTGGAAGCGCGCGTCGCCCAGCTGCACGCCGAGCTCAAGGCCCGCGGGCTGCGCTTCGAGCCGCGCTGCTACCTGGCCGACGAGTGGCTGACGCCCGAGGACGAGCCCGAGATCGGCATCCCTTTCTACCTGGCGCACCCGCGGCTGGTCGCGCTCGAAAAGAAGATGATGCTGGAGGCCGAGGGCTCCGACGACGCCTGGTGCATGAAGCTGCTGCGCCACGAGTGCGGGCATGCGCTGAGCTACGCCTTCGACCTGCACAAGCGGCGCAGCTGGCAGCAGGTGTTCGGGCGCTCCTCGGCGCCGTACGAGGACACCTACCGCTACCGGCCGTACAGCAAGAGCTTCGTGCGGCACCTCGAATACCACTACGCCCAGTACCACCCGGACGAGGATTTCTGCGAGACCTTCGCCGTGTGGCTGACGCCGGATCTCGACTGGCGCAGGCAATACGCCGGCTGGAAGGCGCTCCACAAGCTGCTGTTCGTGGACAGGCTGATGAAGGGCATCGCCGGCCGGTACCCTCGGAAGAGCGGCGGCCGCCAGTACTGGCGCGCCTCGAGCATCCGCAGCACGCTGCGCCGCTACTACGAGCGCCGCCGCCGCGCCGAGGCCGAGAGCCAGCCGGATTTCCACGACGCCAACCTGCGCCGCATGTTTCCGGAGGGGCTGGCGCGCAAGGAGCCGCGCCCGCGCGTGGCGCGCCTGCTCGAGGCCTACCGCAAGCCGCTGGTCGACCAGGTGGCCGGCTGGACCGGCGAGCGCAAGTACATGGTCAACGAGGTGTTCAAGAAGGTCTACCAGCGCAGCAAGGCGCTGCGGCTGGTGCACGAGGAGCCCGGGCCGATGGCCCTGGTCAAGCTTTCGACCTACCTGACTACCCTGCTGATGAACTACCGCCACACCAACCGCCTGCGGGGGGACATCTAAGGGCCTGTTGATGCCAATTCGATCGCTGCGTTGCCGCCCCCAAACGCGCCAGGCTAGGCGCGAGGGGCGACGCTTGCTGACTGCAAGCGAGCCCCGAGCAACGACGCCTGGCGCGTTTAGGGGCGCAACCCTTCGGGACGAGGCCGGTTTGGCGCAGGGCGTTGTCACTCGCCCCTCGTTTGGAGTCACCAAACTTCGGGACTCGTTCCTAGCCCTGCGCCAAACCGGCCGCCGTCGCAGCGACCGAATTGGCATCAACAGGCCCTAAATGGCGCGCGCGCTGCGGGTGCTGCAGGTGTTCGACGTGCCCTACACGATCAAGCGCGGCCACGACTTCGTCGTGGAATTCAAGGACCGCGAGAACTTCGAGACCGAGGGCGACGTGCACCGCGCGCTGCTCGACAACGGCTACGAGGTGCGCCTGCTCGGGCTGTACGACGACGTGCGGCCGCTGCTCGACGACATCGACGAATTCCGGCCCGACGTCATCTTCAACCTGGTCGACACCTTCCACGACGTGACGCGCTGGGACAAGAACATCGCGGCGCTGATCGAGATGCTGCACGTGCCGTTCACCGGCGCCGGCTCCACCGCGCTGTTCATGTGCAACGACAAGGGCCTGTGCCGCAAGATCCTGCGCTTCCACCGCCTGCGCGGGCCGCGCTTCCACATCTTCTACCGCGATCACAAGGTCTGGCTGCCCAAGACGCTGAAGCTGCCGTGCATCGTCAAGCCGCTGAGCGAGGAGGCCTCGCGCGGCATCTCGCAGGCCTCCATCGTCGACGACGAGAAGGGCTTCGTGGACCGCGTCGACATGATCCACCGGCGCATGCAGGTCGACGCCATCGCCGAGGAGTACATCGACGGGCGCGAGATGTACGTCAGCATCGTCGGCGACCAGCGCCTGCGCGTGCTGCCGCCGCGCGAGATGACCTTCGGGCAGCTGCCGGAGGACGAGCCGCGCATCGCCACCTACAAGGCCAAGTGGGACGACGCCTACCGCAAGCGCTGGGGCATCCGCAACGACTTCGCCGGCAAGCTCGGCGACGGGCTCGAGCAGCGCCTGGCCGAGGTGGCCAAGCGCGCCTACCGCGCCCTGAACATCCGCTCGTACGCGCGCTTCGACATGCGCGTGACGCCGTCCGGCCAGATCCACGTCATCGAGCCCAACGTCAACCCGAACATCGCCCGCGACGACGAGCTGGCGCAATCGGCGCGCAAGGTCGGCATCCCCTATCCGGCGCTGATCCGCATGGTCGTCAACCAGGCGCTGCGCCGGAACAGCTGATGGACGCGACCGCGCCGCGGCTGGCCGAGCGCTTGCGCCGCATCGCCGCGCTCGACTGGGCCATGCTGGCGCTGGCGGTGCTGTCGGTCGGGCTGCTGAGCTACGAGTTCTGGGGCGGCCCCAGCGAGGCCTGGCGGGCGCGCATCGTCCTCGCCGACCTGGCCTTCTGCGCGATCTTCGCCGTGGAGTTCGGCGCGCGCTGGTCGCGCGAGCGCTGGTCGCGCCGCTACCTGCTGCGCAACTGGTACGAGGTGCTCGGCATGATCCCGGTGGCACACCCGGCGCTGCGCGGCTTCCGGCTGCTGCGCTTCGTCCGCATCGTCGTGCTGCTGTCACGCATGGGCTCGGCCGCCGACCGTGCGCTCGGCGACGAGTTCACCTACCGGCTGCTCAGCCGCGTGCAGGACAGCGTGGTCGAGGCCATCGGCGGCGCGGTCACGCTGTACGTGCTCGACGAGGTGGCGCGCGTGCTCGAGCGCGGCACCTACACGCGCAACGTCGCCGCCGCGCTGGCCGAGAACCGCGCGTCGCTCGAGGACATGATCGTCGAAAAAGTGGCCGAGGATCCGCGCGCCCGGCGGCTGCAGCGCCTGCCCTTTTACGACGACATCGTGCGCGCGGTGACGCGCGCCGTGCTCGACGTGGCCACCGGCATCCTCAAGGATCCGCGCACCGACGAGCTGGTGGCCGACCTGCTGCGCGAGAACCTCGCCCAGATCCGCGAGGCCGTGCGCCAGGACGAGCAGGCCCGCGGCCACCTGCGGGCGGCGAAGACCCAGGCGCCCTGACCGGCGGCCGGCCGGGGCCCGGGGCGGCGCGTCACGGCAGGTCGAAGTACCCGTCGAGGGGATCGAACGACGCCTGCGGTGCCTTGGCCAGCGGCAGGTCGGCTTCCTTGAGGACCGCCGGCGTCACCTGCCCGCCGGCGATCTCCTGCAACGCGAGCACCGTGGACTTGTGCCCGTTCCATGGCAGGCGCGCCTCCGCGCCGCGGGTCAGCTGGCGCGCGCGCTTGGCGGCGACCATGGTGAGATCGAAACGGCTGGGGATCTGCACGAGGCAGTCCTCGATGGTGACGCGGGCCATGGGGCCTCCCACTTGCTTGCAGCGGATGGGCGCGCGGCCAGGCTGCAGGCTGGGAGCGTGGGGACAGGTCTGTCCCGTGAGTCGCCATTATGGCGGCTGACGCCGATCCCTGCCGGCGCGGGATATCAGGAGTACATTCGGTGTCCTACTCAGGTGCATGCCGGAGGTCCGTCATGAGCTGGTGGTGGTGCCTGGATCACAAGCAGACGGAGGAGGGCATGGGGTGCGGCAGCACGACGCGCCTGGGCCCGTACGACACCGCCGAGCGGGCGGCAACCGCGCTCAAGCGCATCAACGCGCGCGAGGCCGAGCAGCTGGAGCAGGACGAGGCCGCGCAGGGCGGCAAGCGCCGCGGCTAGGACACGCGGCGGCGCAGCAGCAGCAGCGCCAGCATGCCGAGCAACGCCAGCGGCGTCAGCGCGGAGCTGCTGACCGGGAACGCGTCGTCGTTGAAGATGTAGGCCTCGAACTGGCTGAGGTCCAGCGCGACGTCGGTGCCCTGGTTGCGCAACAGGCCGAGCGATGCATCCGCCGGGTTCAGGCTGAGCGGCTCGGGAAAACCGTCTCCGTTCAGGTCGCCGGCGACGAGGCGAGACGGGTCGGCGCCCATCGTGTGCGGCTCCGCGGCCAGGAACGCCGGCGAGCCCGGGGTCGAGTCGTTCGGCAGCACGACGACGACGCCATCGGATGAGTTGGCGCCGGCGATTTCGGGCAGCCCGTCGCCATCCAGGTCCGCCAGGGCCACGTCCACGAGGTCGCCGCCCGCCGGAATGCCCTGCATCGGGGCGAAAGACACCGCGCCGGGCGTCGACGTGTTACGCAGCAGCCGGGCTTCGCCACTGCCGTTCAGGACGACGTCCGCAGGCCCGTCGCCATCCACGTCGCCGGTGACGACGGCCGTCGCACCGGTGAACACGAGCTGCGCGCTGTCGTAGGGCGGATCGGCGCAGCACAGGTTCCGGCGCACGAACACCTGGCCGTTCTGGTGCGCCGTGACCAGCTCGGGCAGGCCGTCGCCATCGAGATCGGCGACCGCAAGATCGACCGGGAAGCTGCCCCCGGGACCGGTGACCGTGGGATCGAACGAGATGCTGCCGGGCGTGGACGTGTTGACGTAGACCGAAACCGTCGAATCGCCGTGGTTCGCCGCGAACAGGTCAAGTGATCCGTCGTCGTCGTAGTCACCGACGGCCAGCGCCAGCGGCCCGTCGCCGGCAGCAAGCGGGACCGACGTTCCCAGGACGATCGATCCCGGCGTGGACTGGTTGCGCACGACGCTGACCTGGTCGCTGTTCACGCGGCTCACGGCGATGTCGGCCAGGCCGTCGCCGTCGAAGTCGGCGGCCGCGATGCCCGCCACATCCGCGCCCAGGTCGAAAGTGAGCGGCGTGGCGAAACTGACCGCCTCGCCGACCGTGGTATTGCGCAGGATCACGATCGCCTGGCCCCCCGCCGCGATCAGGACGTCGGGGCGGTGGTCGCCGTCGATGTCGGCCAGGGTGTGGTCGGAAGCGCCGGTCGGCAACGGCGCCGGGAACTCGACGGCCGGCGCCAGGGTGCGCGCGGCGCCGTCCTCCTCGTACGGGCTGACCAGCGCGACCGTAAACGTCTCGTTGAATTCGGGTGCCCGGTCGCCGTGGACGATGACACGGAAGGCGGCCGACGCCACGCCGGCAAGAAACACCACGCGGTTGCCGAATGCGAGCTCCTCGTAGTCGACGCCGGCCTGGGCCAGCCCGGTTTGCAGCGTGAACAGGCCGACGTTCACCGGCTGGGTGAGGTCGCCGCTGCGCGTGACGAAGAAGTCCAGGTGCGTGTCGCCGAGGTCGCCCTCGACGACCGAGCCCGGATTCATGCTCAGCTGCGTGGCAGCGCCGGCCAGCGGCGGCAACGCGCCGAGAATGAAAGCCGTGACTGCAGCAAGACAGCGCATCATGACAGCCCGTACCGGGGACGAATGTTGAATTTTAGCGCGCGCCGTGCCGAGCCGGCCATGGACCGGTCTGCTACAGCAGCTGCGCCTTCTTGCGATCCACCTTGCCGCGATCGTTGCGCGGCAGGTCGTCGACGAACTTCACCACGCGCGGGCATTTGTGCGGCGAACGCCGCTCGCGCACGTGGGCCTGCAGCGCCTCGGCGTCGCCGTGCGCGCCGGGCTTGAGCACCACGAACGCCTTGGGCTTGGTCAGCCCGTCGATGGCGAACGGCACCACCACGCACGCGGCGACGGCCGGGTGCTGCAGCAGGCACTCCTCGACTTCCTGCGGCGCGACCCAGCGGCCGTTGACCTTGAACAGGTCGTCGGCGCGGCCCTGGAACCACAGGTAGCCCTCGGCGTCCTTGCTGAACAGGTCGCCGGTGCGGCACCAGTGGCCGTGGAAGGTCTTCCAGCTGCTGGCGCGGTCGCGGTAGTAGCCGAGCGACACGCTCTCGCCCTTGACCCACAGCACGCCGGTGTCGCCGGGCTTCACCTCTTCGGCGCCGGGGCCCTCGGCGTCGGCCGGCAGCACCTTGAGCTCGTAGCCCTCGACCACGCGCCCGAGCGAGCCGGGCTTGATGTCGCCGGGCCGGTTGGTGCAGTAGATGTGGAACATCTCGGCCGAGCCGATGCCGTCGTAGATGTCGGTGCCGTAGGTGTCGAGCGCCTGCTTCAGCAGCGTCGGCGGCAGCGCCTCGCCGGCCGACAGCTGGAAGCGCACGCCCTTCAGTCCGAGGTCCGGGCGCTCGGCCAGCAGCTTGCCGATCATGGTCGGGATGTTGGTGATGACGGTGGGGCGGTACATCTCGATGGCCCGCGCCAGCGACTCGGCCGTCGCCGGCTCGCTGAACAGCGCGGTGGTGGCGCCGACCGCGAACGGGAACCACAGGTTGGTGCCGGTGGCGTAGCCGAAGAACAGGCGCGGCACGCTCACCGTGACGTCGTCGCGCCGGTAACCGATGGTGCGCCTGGCGTAGACCTCGGTGTTGAAGGCGAAGTCGCGATGGCAATGCATCGCCGCCTTGGGCTTGCCGGTGGAGCCCGAGGTGAACAGCCAGCAGGCCATGTCGTCGCGATGGACCTCCGGACGCGGCAGCGTGGGCGCCTTGGCGATCGCATCGGTCATGGCGACGACCGGGAAGTCGGCGCCGCGCAGCGCTTCGGGGATCGCCACGGGTTGCTCGGGATCCTCGCCGGTGGCCGTCTCGGGCACGAGAATGACGGCCCTGTAGGAGCGCCCCTTGGGCGCGACCAGCTTCGCCGCCACTCGCGCCGTCGTGATCAGCACCGCCGCCTGGATGTAGTCCACGACATATTTCAGGTCGTCCGGCGGCGCCGCCGGATTGCCCATCGCCAGCACCCCGCCGGCGGTCCAGGTCGCGAAGATGCCCCATGCGAACGGCGGCGTGTCGGGCAGCACGATGTAGACCCGCTCCTCGGGCCGCAGCCCCACGCCCTGGAGATACGCGCCGAGCCGGGCGGCGCGGACCGCCACGGCGCCGTAGCTGTAGCGGCGATCGCCGTAGCGCACGGCAACCCGGTCGCCCAGCCCCTCGTTCAGGCGGTCGTACAGGAAGTAGTCCGCGAGGTTGAAACTGTCGGGGAAGTTTGGCGTCATGCCGTTACTCCAGACCGGCGGTTGGCCGTTGAGCCGCGTGCCTAGGCATTGAGAGGTGTGAACCCGTCGGGGCTCCAGTCTTCACTGCCGACGCCGTGGTGCACGAAGAGCAGCCCGTATGGATCGTACTTGCCCTTGATGGCGCGCAGCCTGGCGTAGTTGCCGCCCCAGTAGTCCTGCTGCCAGCGGGCATTGAAGTAGTTGCTCTCCGATACGTACGAGCCGCCGGCGGGCGCGACCTTGGCCAGCATTGCGGTGGTGCGGTCGACGAGCCGCCTTTCCTCGCGCGCCCCGGCCACGTCGATCGCCCGGCGCGGCAGGCCCGGGTACGCTGGGTCGCCGTCGTCGCCGAGAATCACCAGCGCGAACGCGTCGAGCACCGCGGGGTTGGTCGCCGTGTCGCGGGTCCGGGCGACCGCCTCAGCGGCGGCGCCGGCGATGCCTTTGTTGAAGTGCAGGCTGAAATCGTTGAGCCGGCTCGCCGCGAACATTGCCTCGACCAGGCGCGGTTGCTCCTTCTCGTCCAGCAGCGACGCCGGCAGCCACAGCGACTCGTAGGCGTAGACGTAGGCGCCGACCTGGTCCTGGTCGCCATCCCACCAGGCGTGATGCTCCGGCACGCCCGGGCGCGGATCGCGCTCCAGCGACGTCATCCGCCTCGCGTCCCACCAGTGGCGCGCGGGACGGCTGCCGACGATGAACTCCGACATCGTGTAGTCGCCCGACGCCCGCACCCAGTCGAAGAACGGCGCCCACAGGCGTCCGAGCGATTTTTCGTCGATGCCCTGGCACACCATGGACAGCGCGAGCACGTTGTCCCCGTCGAACCCGGCCTGCTCGCCCCAGTGCGCGTTGAACAGTTGCTCGCGGTAGAACGCGACGAAACGCGCGATCAGCCGCCGGTACGCGGCGTCGGACTTGGCCTGGATCTCGCCGCCGACGTAGCCGAACCACTCCGGCAGGTCGTGGGTGCGCAGCGTCAGGCGCGTCACCACGCCGAACGTGCCGCCACCGCCGCCCTTGAGCGCCCAGAACAGGTCGGGGTGGCTGCAGCGGTTGGCGATGCGCACTTCGCCGTCGGCGGTGACGACCTCGGCTTCCAGCAGGTTGCTGGCCGCCGTACCCCAGCCTTTGGAGCACGAGCCGAAGCCGCCGCTCTGCACCAGGCCGGCGACGCCGACCGAGGTGCAGCCGCCGCCCTGCACGTAGCGTCCGCCGCGCGTGGTCACGGCGTCGTACAGATCGGACCAGGTCGCGCCGGCGCCGGTGCTGACCGCGGGCACCGGCGCACCGCTGCAACCGTGTGGGACGAACGCGTCGTGCAGCGTGACCTGGTCCATGTGCCGCGTCCAGATCAGGAGCGAGTCCGGCGCGTTGGACGTGCCGAGGTAGCTGTGGCCGACGCCCTTGATGGCGACGCGCAGGTTGTGCTCGCGCGCGAAGTTCACCGCTGCGGCGACGTCGGCAGCACCGTGCGCCACGACGGCATACGCACTGGGCGCGGGCGTCCAGGCATCCAGCCACCCGGAGACCTGCGTCGCGCCCGGCTGGTCGCGCAGGTGGAACGGATTCTTCATGTGCTTGGTCACGCCCGCGCAAGCCGCGCCTTTCGGGTCCAAAGCGCAGGCTCCGAACAGCGGCTCCACGGGGATCAGGCGTCCGCCGACGGCCTCCTTCAGCTGGCCCCACCGCTGCGGGCTGGGCCAGCCGGGATCGGAGGGACGGACGCGCGGCGCGCGGCGCTTTTTCGGCACGGTGGCAGCATGGCCGGACGGGCTGCCGACGGACGCCAACAGTGCCACCAGGATCTTCAGCACGTCCCGTCGCTTCATGCGCCGCGCTCCCGGCTGTTGCGCTCAGACATTGATCGCCATCTCCGCCGCCCGCTTGAGGTTGCGCTCCAGCTGCTCGAAACCGGTCAGGTATTGCTCCGGGACTTTCACCGCCTCGCCACGATACCCTTGTTGCGCGGCGGCACGCAGCGTCCAGTTGGGGTCCATCAGGTGCGGGCGCGCCAGGCAGCACAGGTCGGCGCGGCCGGCGGCGAGGATGCTGTTGACGTGGTCCACCTCGTAGATGTTGCCGACCGCCATGGTGGCGATGCGCGCATCGTTGCGGATCTGGTCGGAGAACGGCGTCTGGAACATGCGGCCGTACACCGGCCGCGCGTCGGGTGTGGTCTGCCCGGCGGAGACGTCGATGACGTCGCAGCCGGCGGCCTTGAACGCCTTTGCGATCTCCACCGACTCGCGCGGCGTGATGCCGAGGTCGCCGACCCAGTCGTTCGAGGAAATGCGCACCGACATCGGCCGGTCCTGCGGCCACACCGCGCGCACGGCCGTGAAGACCTCCAGGGGAAAGCGCAGGCGGTTGTCGAGGCTGCCGCCGTATTCGTCGTTCCGCGTGTTCATGACCGGTGTGATGAACGCGCTCATGAGGTAGCCGTGCGCGTAGTGCAGCTCGAGCATGTCGAAGCCGGCGCGCTGGGCGCGCCGCGCCGCCGCCACGTACTCTTCGCGCACCTGGTCCATGTCGGCGCGCGTCATCGCGCGCGGCACCTGGTTGATCTTCGAGTATGGCGTCGCCGAGGGCCCGATCGGCTGCCAGTTGCCCGAGTCCAGCGGCACGTCGTTGCCCTCCCAGCCGACCTTGGTCGACGCCTTGGGCCCGGCGTGGCCGAGCTGCAGGCAGAACTTCGCCTGCGAGTGCGCGTGCACGAAGCCCACGATCCGCTTCCACGCCGCCTCCTGCGCGTCGTTCCACAGGCCGGCGCAGCCCGGCGAGATGCGCCCCTCGCGGCTGACGTCGGTCATCTCGGTACAGACCAGCCCCGCCCCGCCCTTGGCCAGCGCGCCGTAGTGCGCGAGGTGCCAGTCGTCCGGCAAACCCTCGGTGGCGCTGTACATGGACATCGGCGAAGCCACGACGCGGTTGGCGAGCCGCATGCCGCGCAGCCTGAACGGTGTGAACATCGGCGGCACGCGCGCATCGCCCGCCCCGGCCTGCGCCGCGAACGCGCGCTCGACGCCCTCGAGCCACTGCTTGTCGCGCAGGCGCAGGTTCTCGTGGCTGACGCGCTGGCTGCGCGTGAGCAGCGCGTAGGCGAACTGCCTGGTGCCGTACGACAGGTAGCGCTCGATTTCCTCGAACCAGGTCATCGAATTGCGCGCGGCGCTCTGCAGCTTCAGGGCCTCGACCTCGCGCTCGGCCTGGTAGGCCTGTAGGAGCGCCCCTTGGGCGCGACCGTCTCGCCCGACCCCGTCCAGATGCCGCGCCAGGCTGATCGCATCCTCGAAGCCGAGCTTGGTGCCCGAGCCGATCGAGAAGTGCGCCGTGTGCGCGGCATCGCCGATCAGCACGAGCGGCGGGTGGTGATCGGCGCGCACCCAGTTGCGGCACAGCACGCGCGGGAAGCTGATCCAGGCCGAGCCGCGGACGTGCTTCGAGTTGGTCAGCAGCGCGTGGCCGCCGAGGTGCTGCTCGAAGATCCTGCGGCAGGCCTCTGCGCTCTCCTCGTGCGACATGCGCGCGAAGCCCCAGCGATCGTAGGTCTCCGGCCGGCACTCGACGATGAAGGTCGACGTGTCCCGGTCGAACTGGTAGGCGTGCGCCCAGACCCAGCCGTGCGGGGTCTCCTCGAACATGAAGGTGAAGGCGTCGTTGAAGCGCTGCCGGGTGCCGAGCCAGACGAACTTGTTCGGCCGCAGCTCGATGTCGGCCTTGAAGCCGGCGAGGTCGGCGTTGCGCACCTTGGAGTTGAGGCCGTCGGCCGCAACGATGAGGTCGGCGTCGCGGAATTTCTCCAGGTCCGCCAGCTCGACTTCGCTGGCGTAGTGCTGCTTCACGCCCAGCTGCGCCGCGCGCTGCGACAGGATCTCGAGCATGCGCTGGCGGCCGATGCCGATGAAGCCGTGGCCGCCGGAGCGCTCGACCTGCCCGCGGATCTTGACGTCGATGTAATCCCAGCGGATCAGCTCGCCGGCCATGGCCCCGGCGCTGACCGGGTCGTTGGCGGTCAGGTTTTCCATGGTCTGGTCGGAGAACACCACGCCCCAGCCGTAGGTGTCGCCGGGCCGGTTGCGCTCGTACACGGTCACTTCGTGCGCGGGGTCGCGCAGCTTGAGCGAAATGGCCAGGTACAGGCCCGACGGACCCGCCCCCAGGCAGACGACCTTCATCCCCGGCTCCGAAATATCTTACGTGTAAAGTTATACTACACTATGGCCATGAAGACCCCCAAGCACTTCCTGTGGGACCTGCGCGACGCCGTGGCCACGGTCACGCTGAACAACCCCGCCCGCAAGAACCCGCTGACCTTCGACTCCTACAAGGAGCTGACCGCGACTTTCGGCGCGCTGCAGCGCGCGAAGGGCGTGAAGGCCGTGGTCATCACCGGCGCCGAGGGCAACTTCTGCTCGGGTGGCGACGTGCACGACATCATCGGGCCGCTGACGAAGATGAACGCCGCCGGGCTGCTGCGCTTTACGCGCATGACCGGCGCGCTGGTCAAGGCCATGCGCGCCTGCCCCCAGCCGATCGTGGCCGCGGTGGACGGCGCCTGCGCCGGCGCCGGCGCGATCCTGGCGATGGCCTCCGACCTGCGCTACGGAACGACGCGCGCGAAGACCGCCTTCCTGTTCGTGCGCGTGGGGCTGTCCGGCGCGGACATGGGCGCCTGCGCCATCCTGCCGCGCCTCATCGGCCAGGGCCGCGCGGCCGAGTTGCTCTACACCGGCCGCTCGATGAGTGCCGACGAGGGCCTGCAGTGGGGCTTCTACAACAAGCTGGTCGCGCCCGAGCAGCTGCTCGCGGAAGCGCAGGCGCTGGCGCGCCAGCTCGCCGCCGGCCCGGCCTTCGCCCACGCCGTCACCAAGCAGATGCTGCACCGTGAATGGAACATGGGCGTCGACGCCGCGATCGAAGCGGAGGCCAGGGCCCAGGCGCGCTGCATGCAAACCAAGGACTTCAGGCGCGCGTACGAGGCCTTCGTCGCCAGGCGTACACCGGAGTTCAAGGGTGACTGATCGCACTTTTCTGGGCTGGCCCTTTTTCGAGGAGCGGCATCGCACCCTGGCGGCCGAACTGGAGGCGTGGGCCCGGGGCAAGCTCGCGCGAGGCCATGACCACGGCACGGTCGACGACGCCTGCCGCAGCCTGGTGCGGGCGCTGGGCGACGGCGGCTGGCTGGGCCATGCCGCGGCCGACGACGGCAAGCTCGACGTGCGCACGCTGTGCCTGGTCCGTGAGACGCTGGCGCGGCATTCGGGCCTCGCCGACTTCGCCTTCGCCATGCAGGGCCTGGGCAGCGGCCCGATCAGCCTGTTCGGCAGCGATGCGCAGAAGCGCGACTACCTGAGCGCGGTGCGCTCGGGCCGCAAGATCGCGGCCTTCGCGCTGACCGAGCCGCAGGCCGGCTCCGACGTGGCGGCGCTCTCCACCACCGCCCGTGCCGACGGCGGCGACTTCGTGCTGAACGGCGAGAAAACCTTCATCTCCAACGGCGGCATCGCGGACTTTTACGTCGTCTTCGCGCGCACCTCGGGCGACGGCGCGCGCGGCATCGGAGCGTTCATCGTGGACGCTGACAATCCGGGCCTGTCGATCGCCGAGCGCATCGAGGTCATGGCGCCGCACCCGCTGGCGCGGCTCAAGTTCACCGCCTGCCGCATCAAGGGCGCCGCGCTGATCGGCGCCGCCGGCGAAGGGTTCAAGGTGGCGATGGCGACGCTGGACCTGTTCCGCACCACGGTCGGCGCGGCGGCACTGGGCTTCGCGCGCCGCGCCCTCGACGAGGCGCTGGCGCGCGTCACCGAGCGCACGCTGTTCGGCGCGAAGATGGCCGAGCTGCCGCTGGTGCAGGCGCAGCTCGCGCAGATGGCGCTCGAGATCGACGCCGCCGCGCTGCTGGTCTACCGCTCGGCCTGGACGCGCGACGGCGGCGCCGCGCGCGTCACGCGCGAGGCGGCGATGGCCAAGCTGTACGCGACCGAGGCCGCGCAGCGCGTGATCGACGCGGCCGTGCAGCTGTTCGGCGGCCTCGGCGTCACGTCCGGCGTGCCGGTGGAGGCGCTGTACCGCGAGATCCGCGCGCTGCGCATCTATGAGGGCGCCTCGGAAGTGCAGAAGCTGGTGATCGCCAGGCAGGTGCTCCATGCGCATCGTCCAGCCTGAAGGCTGGCCGCGTCCGCGCGGCTACGCCAACGGCGTCGTCGCCGAGGGGCGCGTGCTGTTCATCTCCGGCCAGGTGGCCTGGGACGAGCGCGAGCAGTTCGTCAGCGACGACATTGTCGAGCAGGTGCGCCAGGCGCTGAAGAACACCCTGACGATGCTGAAGGCCGGCGGGGCGAAGCCGGAGCACGTCGCGCGCATGACCTGGTACCTCACCGACAAGCACGAGTACCTGCGCCGCGGCAAGGAAATCGGCGCGGTGTACCGCGAGCACATGGGCACGCACTACCCGTCCATGTCCATGGTGCAGGTCGCGGCGCTGATGGAAGACCGCGCCAAGGTCGAGATCGAGACCACGGCGGTCATCCCCGATGGACAGTAGGAGGCGCGACCGCGCTGCGGACAGCCACGGCAAGAACGCGCTGCGCGCCTGGATCCAGCTGACCAAGTGCGCCAAGCGCATCGAGGCGCACGTCAACCGGCGCTTCGCCGAGTCGCACGGCACCTCGCTGGCGCGCTTCGACGTGCTGGCCAACCTCGAGCGTTGCGAGGGCCACGCCGCCAGCACCACCGAACTGTCACGCCTGCTGCTGGCCTCCCAGGGCAACATCACGCGCCTGCTCGACCGCATGCAGGACGACGGCCTGGTGCGCCGCCGCCCGAGCGTGCGCGACGGCCGCGTCAGCGAAGTGCAGATGACGCGCGCCGGCGAGGCGCTGTTCGCGCGCCTGGCGCGCGACCACGAGTCCTGGACCGACGCCATGTTCGGTGAACTCGCCAACGAGGAGCTCCAGCAGCTCATCGTGCTGCTCGGGAAAGTGCGGCGGCGGCTGGCGGCGTGACTCCCACCCTGCTGCGCGCCGTCTCGCGCTGGCAGATCGTCGGCCTGTCCATCAACGACGTCGTCGGCAGCGGCATTTACCTGCTGCCGGCCGCGGCGGCCGCGCTGCTCGGCCCCGCCAGCGTCTGGGCCATCCTGCTCGCCGGCTTCGCCGTGGCGCTGATCGTGCTGTGCTACGCGCAGGCCTCGAGCTACTTCGACCAGCCCGGCGGCGCGTACCTGTACACGCGCGAGGCTTTCGGCAGCTTCGTGGGCTTCGAAGTCGGCTGGATGACCTGGCTCACGCGCGTCGCCACCGCGGCGGCGCTGGCCAACGCGCTGGCGCTGGCCATCGCCGCGCTGTGGCCCGCCGCGGCCGCGGGCTGGCCGCGCATGGCCATCGTTACCGGCTGCCTGGCGCTGCTGACCTGGCTCAACCTGATCGGCGTGCGCAGCGGCGCGCTCACCGGCGTGGTCCTGGTGATCGGCAAGATGCTGCCGCTGGCGTTGTTCGCGGCGCTGGGCATCGCCTTCGTCGACTGGTCGCAGGTCGCCGCCGCCGGGGCGGCGCCGCCGCGCGACGCGCTCGCCGAGGGCGCGCTGCTGCTGCTGTTCGCTTACGCCGGCTTCGAGAACACGCCGGCCGCCGCGGGGGAATACAAGAACCCACAGCGCGACGTGCCGTTCGCGCTGCTCACCATGATCGCGGTCGTGACGCTGACCTACGTCGTCATCCAGGTGGTGGCGCTGGGCACGCTGCCGGGCATCGCGCAGTCGAAGTCGCCGCTGGCCGAGGCCGCGCAGGCCTTCGCCGGCCCCGGCGCGGCCCTGGTCATGACCGTGGGCGCGGCGCTGTCGATCCTCGGCACCAACAACAACACCATCCTGTTCGGCGCGCGCTACGCCTACGCCATGTCGGCCGACGGCTTCGGCCCGGCCGCGTTCGCGCGCGTGCACCCGCGCTACCGCACGCCGGCGGTCGCCCTGCTGGTACAGGCGGCGATCGCGCTGCCGCTGGCGTTGTCGGGCTCGTTCGTGCAGCTGGCGCTGCTGTCGGTGATCTCGCGGCTGTTCGCCTACGTCGGCACCGCGGCGGCGGTGCTCGCGCTGCGGCCGCGCTTCGCCAGCCGGCCCGGCACGCTGCGCCTGCCCGGCCGGGCGACGATCCCGGTGAGCGCGCTGCTGGTGTCGCTGGTGCTGCTGTCGAGCGCCGGCTGGCAGAACCTCGCGGCTGCGGCGGTGGCTCTCGCGGTCGGCGCGGTGATCTTCGCGTTCCGGCGCCAGGGCGTCCCCGCCTGAGAGGGCTCCTACGCGAACACCACCATGCTCTGGCGGCTCATGGCGATCGGCTCGCCGCCAGGGCCCCAGACCATCAGCGACTGGCTGGTGTAACCGTCCTGCGCCACCGGCATGTGCGCGTCGACGCGCCAGTGCTCCAGCGAAAGCCCGTCGTAGCGCCCCGCCAGCAGCTCGATCATCCAGGTCAGCGTGCTGCCGGGTGCGGGCGTCTTCAGGTGCGACAGCGCGATCGGCGGGATGAAGTCGGCCATCGCCAGCACATGGCCCTCGGTGGCCGGCCCGCTGTCGCGCAGGCTGAGGTCGAGCACGGTGTCGGTTTGCGTCGCGCCCGAGTACGGCAGCCCGCCGCGCAGGAAGCGCACCTTGAAGTGCTGCGTGAACGCCGGCATCACGCCGGGGATGTAGCCGAACTCGAGCGGCTTTGGCGACTCGACCGCGGGCTGGCGCGGCGTGACGCTGACGGTGGACGCGCGCGGCGCGCCGAACACGCCGACCAGCAGCGCCAGCGTGGTCTCGCCGTCGACAATGCGAGCCTCGACGTGCGTGGCGCTCTTGCCGGTGCGCAACACGCGCGCCGTCGCAGTCATCGTGCCCTCCGGCACCGGCGCCAGGAACGTGCCTTGCAGCGTGCGCAGCGGCACGTCCGGCACCAGCGTGCGCATGGCGCGCAGCGCCACCGCGGCCTGCAAGCCGCCGAACACGGTGCGGCCCTGCAGCCAGTCGGGCGTGGCCTGGAGGCTCGCCTCACCGGGCTGCGTGCGCAGGCCGGAGAACAGTATCGTCCATGGCGTCAGCGCGGCGCCGGTGTCGGGGTTGTGCATGCCGCGAGTTTAGGCCATCAGTTCTCGACCACGAACGTGAAGCGCGCCGGCGTCATTTCGCCCTTCTCCAGGCGCAGCAAAAGCTCGGGCCGGAACAGCCCATCCTCGGCGTTGGACGCCTCTCCCGGGAAGTACAGCTGCGTGGTCAGCAGCCGCCCGCCGCCCGGCCGGAAGATGCGCACGTGGAAATGGCGCGTGCGCCAGCCGTAGTTGCCGGGCAGCACGGTGGCAAAGCGCACTGCCCCCTGCTCGTTGGCCGCCTGGTGGCCGCGCAGGCGAAAACCCTCGTTGTCGTAGCGGCCGCGCGTGTCCGCGTGCCAGAGGTCCACCACGGCGCCGGGGATCGGCCGGCACTGCGCGTCGAGCACCGCGGCGTGCAGGTCGATCGGCGGCCCGCCCGGATCGTCGGCGCGGAAGTCCTGCTTGGCGGGCGTGTCCGGTGTGTAGAACGGGCCGGCGGTCTGCGCCGAGGTTTCTTCCCCGCACGAGGGCGTTGGCGGCGCGGCCCAGCTGCGGGGCAGCAGCAACGCGGCCGGCAGGGCCACTCCGGTCTTGAGCAACAGACGGCGTGGCTTGTCCATAGGGCCTCCGCGGCGGGATATCCGATGTTACGCCCCGACCCCCGCCCGAGCCGCCCCTACGTCAGAACATCAGGCGCAGGCCCAGCGACGTGACGAGGTCCTGGTCGTCGAGCTCGAAGTCGTTGAAGAACACCTCCTTCGACGCTTGCGCGTACGCCGCATCGAATGCCAGCGCGACGTTGTCGGCGAGGAAGTACTTGAGGCCCAGCCGCGGCCCCCAGGTCATCGCGCTCTCGGCACCGGTGTCGATGTTGATGCGATGCCAGCCGACGAACAGGCCCGCGAACGGCACGGCGCGGCCGAGCAGCAGGTGGTAATCGGCGCCCACCGCGACGTCCCACGCGCGGTAGTCCTTCTCCGGGCCGACGACGTCCTCGAGCAAGGTGTAACTGGCCGAGGCGCGCAGTTCGAGCCGGTCGCGCACGAAGACGCCGTAACCGACGTCGAGGAACAGGGTGTCGCCGACCGGGCCGAACAGGTCGGGAGACAGGTGGATGCCGAACTCGTGAGTCCCGCGTTCGAGTGCCGAATCAGCGGCATTGGCGCCGGTGGCAACGGTCAACAGCACCGCCGCGGCTCCGATCCGGAAGCCGGCCGATAAAGTCGTCATGGTGACGCTCCTCCAATGACGATCCCCTGCCCCGCATCCTACGCCGGTTCGCTCCCGGCCGGCTGCGTCCCGCGCCGCAGCCAGACATACACCGGCAGCCCGGACAGCAGCAGCAGGAAGCCCCAGAACACGGTCTCCTGCCCGGCACCGTAGATCATCCACATCGCGTAGGCCGCCGCACCGAGCAGCACCACAGCGCGACCCGGTGTCAGCGGCACCGGGCCATCGTGCTGCATCAGGCGCAGCGCCGCCATCGAGCAGAACAGGTACGGCACCAGGTTGGCCAGCGTGGCCAGCAGCGCGAGGAACGTGAACAGGCCGATCAGCGTCTGCGTGTGGTTGACGATGATCATCGAGGAAGCCAGCACGCCGCCCACCAGCAGCGCGAAGTCGGGCGAGCCGCGCGCGTTCTCGCGTGCGGCCAGCCGCGGGAACAGGCCGTCGCGCGCCATGGCCTGCGGCACCGCGCCCTGCAGCAGCACCCAGCCGTTGAGGCAGCCGAAAGCGCTGATCGCGCCGAGGATGGCGATGAGGGTCGCCCCGGAGCCGCCCCACACCACGTTGGCCACGTCCGCCATCGGCGCGTTGGACTTGGCCAGCGTTTCGGGTGCCACGATGCCCATCGCCACGATGCAGACGCCGGCCGTCACCAGCGCGGCGAGCAGCGTGCCCCAGAAGGTGGCGCGCGCGACGTTGCGTTCCGGGTTCTCGACCTTGCCCGCTGCCGCGGAAGCGGTTTCGAGGCCCAGCATCGCCCACAGCGCGAGCGCGGCGGCAGCGCCGGTGGCCTGCGCCAGCGGCTGGTCGGTCGGGTTGAACGGCTCGAAATGCGACGCATCGAAGTGGGCCAGGCCCATCAGCATCAGGACGATCAGCGGCGCGATCTTGAGGATCACGGTGACCAGCTGCACGCCGCCGGCGCCGCGCACGCTGTGCAGGTTCACGGCGGTGAGCATCCACAGCAGCGCCAGGGCGGTGCCGGCGGCGAGCACGCGCGACTCGGCCAGCACCGGAAAGAGCGAGGGCGAGGACAGGTAACTGACCGTGGCGATCGCCAGCGCCGAGGTCGTGATCCAGATCGAGATCCAGTACGACCAGGCGACCAGGAAGCCGGCGAAATCGCCGAACGCGAGCGAGGTGTACGCATAGATGCCGCTGCCCACGGCGCGCGTGCGCGCGAGCCAGGCGAAGGCCAACGCCAGCAGGACCGCGCCCACGGCGGTGAACACCCAGGCCAGCGCGCTGGCGCCGCCGTACGGCGCCATCGTCGCCGGCAGCAGGAAGATGCCGGAGCCGATCATGCTGCCGATGACCAGCGCCGTGGCCATGGGCAGCGACAGCAGCTTCTTGCCGTTCAAGCGGATCCCCCGATTGCCGTCCAGCCGGACGGCCGACACATTACGCGAGCGCGGTTCGGTACGCCTCCCGCAGCAGGTCGTGGAAGTGCTTGACGCCGGCCTCGCGCTTGGGGCACAGCCGGCCGGTGTCGTAGCTGCCCGAGGCAAGGCCCTTCTGCACCGCCGCGCAGATGGCGGCGTCTTCGGCCTGCACTTCGTCGCTGAATTCCTGGTCCTGCTCGCGCCGACGCTGCTCGTCGGCGTCGGCCGGGTCCGCCGGGTAGTAGTAGTCGAAGTCCACGCGGCAGCGGTCCACGCCCAGCGGCAGCACGCGGTTGGTCTGCAGCCGGCCCGGCAGGCAGTTGAGCATGGTGTTGGGGTAGACGAAGTAGTAATACGCCCCGCCGTGGCCGTAGAAGTTGCCGGCGTCCTCGATCGGCGAGTGCTGCAGCGAGTGCCACTTCGACAGCGTGGTGGTGTAGCTGCGGTAGTCGAGCATCCTGTTGAGCGCCGGGTGGATGTGCGGCAGGTGGTAGCCCTCGAGGTAGTTGTCGACGTACACCTTCCAGTTGCAGTCCAGCTCGTAGCTCACGCGGCGGTCGAACTTCAGCGGCCGCGCGAAGGTGCCCTGGGCCTGCCCGGCGATGCCGTCGAGCACCTCGGCCAGCGGCGGCACCGCATCCGACAGCGCGCCGAACACCAGCGGCTGCCACTGTTCGGCGCGCGCCGACGGCAGGCAAATGCCGGTCACGTCGAAATCCTGCGCCGCCTGCATCTCCGGCGCGCTGCGCAGCTGGCCGGAAAGCGTGTAGGTCCAGCCGTGGTACTTGCAGTGCAGCGCGCGAGCGCCGCGGCCGTCCCTGAGCGCCAGCGGCCCGCCGCGATGGCGGCAGACGTTGTGGAACGCCCGCAAGGCGCCGTCGTCGCCGCGCACGAAGATCGCCGGCGTCGTGCCCAGCTCGGTAACGGCGTGGTCGCCGGAGCCAGTCAACGCGTCGGCCGGCGCGGCGAGTTGCCAGCTCGCACCGAACACCGCGCGCCGCTCCAGCGCCAGCACCGCCGGCTCGCGGTAGAGCGGGGCGGCCAGCGCGTGGGCCCGCTCCAGCGGCTCGACCGCCAGCCATTCGGGGCGCAGCGCCGGAGTCGGCGTCATCCGGCCATCATACCGTTGACTACAATTCCTCCATGCCCCACAGCAGCGCCGCCGACATCGAGGCAATCTATCGCGCCGAGTCGCGCGCGGTGCTCGCTACGCTGATCCGCTTGCTCGGCGACTTCGACCTCGCCGAGGAGGCGCTGGCCGATGCGTTCCGCGCGGCTCTCGAGCAGTGGCCGCAGCGGGGCCTGCCCGCCAACCCGCGCGCCTGGCTGGTGTCGGCCGGGCGCTTCAAGGCCATCGACGGCCTGCGCCGGCAATCGCGCTTCGAGCCGCTCGACGGCGACGTGCACGACACGGCGGCCGACGAGCCCGCCGACGCGGAGCACGTCGAGGACGACCGCCTGCGGCTGGTCTTTACCTGCTGCCACCCGGCGCTGGCGCCCGACGCGCAGGTCGCGCTGACGCTGCGCGAAGTGTGCGGGCTGACCACCGAGGAGATCGCGGCGGCGTTCCTGACGCCTGCGCCGACACTCGCGCAGCGCATCGTGCGCGCCAAGGCCAAGATCCGAGAGGCGAAGATTCCTTATGAGGTCCCGGCGCCGGCCGAGTTGCCGTCGCGGCTTGATCCCGTGCTGCGCGTGGTGTACCTCGTGTTCAACGAGGGCTATGCCGCCAGCTCGGGCGCCGCGCTGACGCGCCCCGACCTGTCGGCCGAGGCGATCCGGCTCGGCCGCCTGCTGGTGGAACTGCTGCACGAGCCGGAGGCCATGGGACTGCTCGGGCTGATGCTGCTGCACGACTCGCGGCGCAGCGCGCGCACTTCCGCCTCCGGCGAGCTGGTGCTGCTCGACGACCAGGACCGCGCGCGGTGGAACCGCGCGCAGATCGAGGAAGGCGCGACGCTGATCCGCCGCGCGCTGGCTTCGCGCCGTTTCGGGCCGTACACGGTGCAGGCGGCCATCGCCGCGGTGCACTCCGACGCGCGCCAGCCGCAGGCCACCGACTGGGCGCAGATCGTCGGCCTGTACGACGTGCTGCTGCGCATGGAGCCCTCGCCCATCGTCGAGCTGAACCGCGCGGTCGCAGTCGCCATGCGCGACGGCCCGGCCGCGGGCCTGGAGCTGGTGGACGCCCTGCTGGCGCGCGGTGAGCTGGCCGATTACCGCCTGGCGCACGCCGCGCGCGCCGACCTGTGCCGGCGCCTCGGCCGCCTGGCCGAGGCGCGCAAGTCCTATGAAGACGCCTTGGCCCTGACCCGCGGCGAGGCCGAGCAACGCTTCCTGAGAAAAAGGCTGGACGAGTTGTCGATCTAGCGCCACGCCGTTCGATTACCTGGCAGGAGGGCCCCTTCGCTAAGCCCAGGACAGGCTTCAGGCGCGACAGGTTCGCAAGCGTATTCAAGGAGATAGCACATGCCCCGCTTCATGATCATCGTCACGCACTGAGGTCGCCATGGCCAACAAGATCACGCCGTTCCTGTGGTTCGACCACCAGGCCGAGGAGGCCGCGAAGTTCTACTGCTCGATCTTCAGGAAATCGAAGCTTGGCAAGGTCGCGCGCTATCCCGAGGGCAGCCCCTACCCGGCCGGCTCGGTCATGACCGTCGAGTTCAGGCTCGAGGGCCAGGACTATGTCGCGCTCAACGGCGGCCCGCACTTCAAGTTCAACGAGGCGGTCTCGCTGGTCGTGAACTGCAAGGACCAGAAGGAAGTGGACTACTACTGGGACAAGCTGCTCAAGGGCGGCGGCAAGCCGGTCCAGTGCGGCTGGCTCAAGGACAAGTACGGGGTGTCGTGGCAGGTCGTGCCGACGCCCGCGAACAAGCTGTTCACGTCGAAGGACAAGGCCGCCAACCAGCGCGCGATGCGGGCGATGATGGGCATGGTCAAGCTCGACCTGCCCGCGCTGCAGCGCGCTGCCAAAGGGAAGTGACCATGAAATACCTCTGCCTCGTGTACGGCGCCGAGTCCGCCATCCAGACGATGGACGACCATGAATGCCTGGCCTTCGACGAGGGTCTGCGTCACAGCGGACACTGCGTGGCTTCCGAGGCGCTGCAGCCGGTGCAGACCGCGGCCACGCTGCGCGTGCGCCACGGCAAGCTGTCGGTATCGGACGGCCCGTTCGCCGAGACCAAGGAGCAGCTCGCCGGCTTCTACCTGATCGAGGCGCGCGACCTCAACGAGGCGATCCAGCTCGCCTCGAAGATCCCGCCGGCGCGCGTCGGCAGCATCGAGGTGCGCCCGGTACGCCCCATCCGGCAGCGCCCGCGCGAGGCTGGCGACCCGCTGCTGCAGCCCGAACAGCCAGGCCAGCCATGAAGTACCTGTGCCTGATCTACGAGGAAGAGCCCCGGCTCGAGGCGCTGCCGCCGGCCGAGTACGACGCGCTGGTGGCCGAGATCCTCGGCTACGTCGACGGTCTGCGGGCCCGCGGCCAGCTGCTCGCGGGCGAGCCGCTCAAGAGCGTCCGCAGCGCCACCAGCGTGCGCGTGCGCGACGGCAAGGCCTCGATGACCGATGGCCCGTTCGCCGAGACCAAGGAAGCGCTCGGCGGCTTCATCCTGGTGGACGTGCCCGACCTCGACGCCGCGCTCGCCATCGCCGCGAACTGGCCGTCGGCGCGCTTCGGCGGCGTCGAGGTGCGTCCGGTTGCCGAGCTGATGACCCCCAACCCCCACTGACTGCAAGGAGATGCCATGAGCTATGTCGACGGATTCGTCCTGCCCGTCCCGAAGAAGAACCTCTCGGCCTATCGCCGCCTGGCGCAGCGCGCCGGCAAGGTGTGGCGCGAACACGGCGCCACCGAATACATCGAGTGCGTCGCCGACGACGTCAAGCCGGGGAAGTGGACCAGCTTTCCGCGAAGCGTGAAGCTCAAGAAGGGCGAGGTCGTTGTGTTCTCGTACGCGGTCTACAAGTCGCGCAAGGACCGCGACCGCGTGCTGGCCAAGGTCATGAACGACAAGCGGCTCGCCGACATGATGGACCCGAAGGCCATGCCGTTCGACGGCAAGCGCATGTTCTGGGGCGGCTTCAAGCCGATCGTCGAGCTCTGAGGGCGCGCCAGGCCGGTCAGCCGGCGACCCGGTCGAAGTACTCGGCCATGCGCCGGCGCTGGGCGGCGTCGGGCACCGGGCCGCGCAGCGCGGCCATGTTCTCGCGCATGTGCTCGACTTGCGAGGTCGCCGGGATGGCGCAGGTCACGCCGGGGTGCGAGATCACGAACTTGAGGAAAAACTGCGACCAGGCGGTGCACCCGAGCTCCCCGGCCCACGCCGGCAGCGGCTTGCCGGCCACGCGCTCGAACAGGTCGCCGGTGCGGAACGGGCGATTGATGATCACGGCCTTGCCGCGCGCCGCCGCCGCCGGCAGCAGGCGCTGCTCGGCCTCGCGGTCGCCGATGCTGTAGCTGAACTGCACGAAATCGAAGTCAGGTTGCCGCTCGATCAGCTCGAGCATCTCGCCGTGGCGCCGGCCATGCGAGGTGGTAATGCCGAGATACCGCAGCCGCCTGCCCGCCTTCCATTCCTTCAGCGTCGGCAGGTGCGCCTCCCAGTCGAGCAGGTTGTGGACCTGCATGAGGTCGAACTGCGTGAGCCCCCACAACCTGAGCGAGAGGTTCATCTGCGCGACGCCGGCGATGCGCGTCGGCGTCCACACCTTGGTGGCCGAGAACAGCTGCGGCGCACCGCCGAGCTGCCCGCGGCAGTGGCCAACCGCGGCCTCCGCCAACCCGTACATCGGGGAGGAATCCACCAGCCGGCCGCCGGCCTCGAAGAACGCACGCAGCACCTCGACGCGTTGCGCGCGCGCGTCGGTATACGGCGCCACGTTGAAGGTGATCCAGGTGCCCATGCCGATCGCCGGGATCGTCTCGCCGGTGGCGGCAATGGGCTTGAGCAAGCGGTCCTCCACGGTTGCGGCCAGCGCGCGCGGCCCCAGCGCCGCGGCGGCGGCCAGGCCGGCCGCGCCCTGCAGGACGCGGCGGCGCGCCGGGCTGCGAATGCGGCCGGAATCCATCCACTAAGATTACGCCTTCATCATCGGGGGACGGACATGGCCAAATGGCGGCGACGCGCGGCGTGGCTGGCGGCCGTGCTGGGCGCGGGCGGGGCCGCGTACTACGCGCTGGTGTTGCACAGCCCGGCGCCGTCGTCCACGTTCGAGCTCGACATCGCCCGCATTCGCGCACTGGCCGAGTCGCTGCCCGGCGACCAGCCGGCCGCCGCCCGCTACGAGGAAGTGCTGGCGCTGCGCTTCTTCGAGGCGATGGTGATGGCCGGCGAGCCGTGGCGGGAAACGCCGATGCCGGTCTACGCCTACCAGCTGGTATTCCCGGACCGCACCGCGATCATCGATACGGCGCTGGCGCGCGTCGACGGCAAGCCGGAATTCCTCGGTCTGCGCTACGACGAGGCGGCCTACGCGCGCATGAACGCGGCGATGGCGCGGGCGTCACTGATCGTCATCACCCACGAGCACATGGACCACATCGGCGGCATCGCGCGGCATCCGCAGCTGGCGGCGCTCACGCCGGCGCTACGGCTGACCGCCGAGCAGCTGGCCAATCCGAGGGGCATGAAGCCAGTGAAACTGCCCGCCGAGCCGCTGGCCGGCTATGAGCCGCTGCGCTACGACGGCCTGCACGCGCTGGCGCCAGGCGTGGTGCTGGTCAAGGCGCCCGGCCACACGCCCGGCAGCCAGATGGTCTACGTGAAGCTCGCCGACGGCCGGGAGCTGCTGTTCCTCGGCGATGTCAGCTGGCACGATCGCAACATCGATCATGTTCGCGAGCGCCCGCTGTTCATGACCCTGATGCTCGGCGAGGACCGGCAGGCGGTGCTGGCCCAGTTCCAGGCGCTCAAGGGGCTGCGGCGGGCCGAGCCGGGCATCGGCTTCGTGCCGGGCCACGACGGCCCCGCCGTCGAGGCACTGGCTGCCGCCGGCCTGCTGCGGGCGGGCTTTGAATAGCGGCGCCTGACGAACTGTGCGGCAGGTCTCAACGTCACCTGACAAAAAACGCCAGTCGTCGGCCGCGGGGGCCCCGGCGTCGGCTGTGCCAAGCCGTTGGAAGTACGTCACAAAGTCCGGCGGGCCCGCGGCTATGATTTCGCTGCCATGAACGCGCCCGCGAATATGCCCGCCACGCCGGAATCGGCGCACCTGCAGAAGTTGGGTGCGGCCGCCGCTGCGGAGCTGCGCAAGACCGTCCGCACCGCGCTGACTGACGTAATTGGTCACTTCGTGCAGAACCTGCCGCCCGCGATCGCCGACGCCGCGACGCACGCCACCAACCCGACCGACCGCAACGCGCTGACCGACCTGTCGAAGAGCTTCGCGCCGCGCGCCAGCAACTGGGTCGAGACCTTCGCCAGGCAGGTTGACCAGCACCTGATCGGCGGCGTTGCCAAGGAGCGCGCGCCGGAAGCGGAAGTCCCGGCCGGCGCCGACGACTCGGTGGCCCTGGCCGGCGTCGAGCTGCGCGCCGAGGAGCGCTACCAGAAGCTGGTCATGGAACTGGATGCGCGCCTCAACCGCATCGGCCTGATGATGTACGTGCCGCTGTACTCCAAAGCCCTGGCGCCGGCGAGCTTGTGCCGGTCGCTGCAGGAGACCGCCGAGGCCATGCACTGGCCGCCGCGCTACCGCCGCCTGCTGTTGGAGAAGTTCGACCTGCTGGTGGTCCCGCAGCTCGAGCGCGTGTACCGCGCCCTGATCGCCGCGCTGACGCGCATCGGCAGCGAGGCGGTCAAGGCCAGCGGCGACGCGCTGCGCAAAACCGGCAGCCGCCGCATCCCGAAGATGCCGCCGAAGGGCCCGCAGCCGATGCAGGCCCCGGCCAACCCGCGCGAGGTGGACGGCGCCTCGCTCGGCATGCTCGAGGTGATGGCGCTGAAATCCGATGGCGAGGGCTACACCGACGGCCTGCTGGCCGCCGACTTGCTCGCGCTCAACGACGGCAAGCCGCTGCCGGGCGTGGTGCAGGACCAGAACTGGGTGCCGATCCAGCGCGTCTCGCTGGCCGGCCACTTCCTGAACGTGGTCATCTCGGACGCGATGGTGCCGGACGAGCTCAAGCCGCAGCACGAGACGGTGCGGTTCCCGCTGATGAAGTCGGCGCTGACCGACGACAGCCTGTTCACGTCCAAGACCCACCCGCTCGGCTCGCTGATCAACGAACTGCTGCTGAAGTCGGCCACCTCGCGCGTCACCGGCAACCCCGAGACGCGCCGCATGGCCGAGCTGCTGCAGCAGGTGCTGGTGCAGTTCAACCTGGCGCCGGAGTTCGTGCGCCAGGCCATGCGCACGACCGCGCCGATCCAGGACACCCAGATCCAGCGCTTCTTCGAGCTGCAGAAGCAGCAGGCCCAGCAGCGCCGCGACTTCGTCATCGCCGAGGCCAAGCGCGTGGTCGTGCGCAAGCTCGAGGAGATGACCTTCGCGCGCAACATCCCGGCGCCGGGCATCCGCTTCCTCAACACGGCCTGGGGCCCGATGCTGACTAAACGCCTGCTCCAGCACGGCGCCGGCAGCGCCCAGTGGAAACAGGCGCTCGACCAGATGGACAAGCTGCTCGACCTGCTGGAGGCGCGCCAGCCCGGCACGGCGCCGCCGGTCGAATGGAAGGAGCTGTTGCAGCAGATGGGCCAGGCTCTCGTCGCCGAGGGCATGGACCGCGCGAAGGTGACCGAAGCGCTACAGGCGCTCGAAGCCTCGCGCCATACCCAGCTCGCCGAAGCGGTCTGATCCCGCCCGCGCGCGGCGCGGGCTTCCCGAACCTCTCCCGGCGCGCCTAGCGCGAGCGCACGCGGCTGCCGCCGTTGCCGCGACCCCGTCCGCGACCGGCGTCGTGACCCTCGCTGCGGCTCTCGCTCCGCCCACGCGATTCACCCCGCGCCTCGGTGCGCACCTCCGGCCGCGCGGCGCGTCCGGCGCCCCGCTCCGGCGCGCGCTCCACCGCGGGCCGCTGGCTTTGGTGCTCGGGCCGCGCGCGCACCGCGGGTGCGGACCGCCGCTCGTAGGACTCCACGCGCGGGGCCTGCGGGCGGGCGTCCGAACGCGCGCGCTCCTGCCTGCGCACGTCGCCGCGGGCGCGCGAGTCGTCGCGCCGATACCAGGTATCCGACCGCTGCACGCCGTCGCTGCGATGGGCGCGGACGCCCTGCCCGGCGCGGTTGCCGTTGTCGCGGCGCGCGGGGTCGTTCCGGCGCGCGGTCAGGGCGGCGTGTACGTCGCGCCAGCTGCGCCGCGCCTGGCGGTGGCCCTGCGGCACGTGCGTGTCGCCCTCGTCGTGACGATCGTGGCCGCGGCCGGCTGGCGTGCCTGGGCGTCGTCCGGGGGGATCGTGCCGCCAGCGGCGTGAGTCGTGGCGCACGGTCTCGTGACGCCCCGGGCTGCGGCCCGCGTAGCCGGGCGACGGTACGTAGCGCCGGTGCGGGCGCGAGACCACCACGTGGCGGTCGTGCCAGTTGAACGCGCCGGCGTACCAGGTCGGGCCGATGTGGTAGCTCACGCCCCACCAGAACGTCGTGCCGTAGTAGTGGCGCACCGGGTAGCCCGCCCAGAAGGTCCAGCGGTGCGGCGGGTAGGCCGGCCACCACCAGTGCCCGTAGACGAAGTACGGGTCGTAGTACGGCACGTAGACCACGCGGCTGACCGCCGGCTCGAGGTAGATGTACTCACGCTCGCGCACCACGCGCACGTGCTCCAGCTCCTCGAGGCTGCCATTCTCGTAGGCGCGGTCGCGCAGGTACTGCACGCGGTCCATGAGCACGCCTTCCTGCTCGAGGAACGCCAGGCCCAGGTCCTCGGTCCAGTCCGGATCCTCCGCCATGCGCTCGAGCACCTCGGGGAACGCGACCAGGGCCTTGACGCTCGGATCCCAGTCGAAGCGCTCCACGGCATCCACGGCCGCCTGCCCGCGCAGGTCCGGGTGCCGATCGATCCAGTCCACCGCATCCTCCACGTCCTTGGGCACGGTAGCCGCGATCAACACGTGCGACAGCACCGTGTCGGGATACAGCGCGATCGGCGCCAGCATCTGGTCGATCTCGGCATCGGTGAACGGCGTGGCCGGGCGCTGCACCGCCGCGACCGTCAGCGGCAGCGCCAGCAACAGAGTCAGCAACAGCTTGGTGAGGATGTTCATGACTGGTTCCTCCGGGACAACACGACTGGCAGCGCCAGCAGCAGCGCCAGCAGGGTGCGGAAATCCAGGGCTCCGGATACGTAGACGTACCCGTCGCCCATGCGCCCGCCGCTCACTCGCACGTCCGGGCCGGTGAGCGTCGAGTAGCCGCCGCGGCCACCGGCCTCGGCGACTTCCAGATGCAGGGTGTACTCGCCGTCCGGCAGGCTGTCCAGCGAGCACTCGAAGCCCTCCTGGAAGCGGCCGTCGCCGGCGTACAGCCCGGGGACGCGCTGCGAGCACAGCGTGTGGCCGGACGACGCCGGCCCGAAGCCGTGCGTCGCGTACAGGGTCAACACGATGTCGTTGGTGACGCGCGCGTCGATGCGGTTGTTGCGCAGCTCGGCGAAGTTCGCCGAGACCCGGGAGCCGCCGCCGAAGACGTGGACGTCGAGCGGGCCGACCGCCTCGAGGCCGCCGCGCCACAGCATGCGCGGCGAAAGCGTGCGGTAGTCCTCGTAGGTGCCCGGGAAATCGTCGTCCTGCAGCAGGGCGTGCACGTAGTACTCGCCGGGTGCGGCGTCGTCGGCCGGCACCGCGTCGAAGAAGTCGAGCAGGCTGCTGGCGCCGGGAATGGAGCCGACCTCGGCGTCCGCGACGTCGGTGCCCACGCCATCGGGATCGGCGTCGTCGGTCAGCCACTCCGCCAGCGACAGCGGGCCGGACGGCGCCGCGCCGTCATTGGTGATGCGCTCGGCGTAGAACTCGGCGTCCACCAGCTCGAACCCCTCCTCGTCCACCTCGGCGACGTAGTAGTCGAGCGTCACCTCGCCCTCCAGCGTCACGCCGGCGGCCGCGGTCGGGGCGGCGAGCGCCAGGACAAGGCCGAAGGCCGGAAGCCAGGGTTTGCGATCCATGCGCGTGTTCATGGCTCCCAGCTTCACGGGGAGCGGCTGAAGGCAAGCTGAACGTGCTCGGCATCCGTTTTCCGGGCCGCTCCCGATGAGCGCGCGCGGCGGGCCGACCCGGTGCGTGACGCAGGTCTCACTGCGTAACCCATTGATGCGCCGGGCGTATGAAACTTTGTCAGTCCTGAAGGCGTCGGACGGTGGCCCCATGCGCAAGGCGCACCTCGGTCCCAGCATGTCAGCGCGATTGTGGCCCGGCCTGCCGTCGGGAGAGGACCCGTTCCGCCAGCTGTTCGACAGCGTGCGGGACTACGCCATTTACCTGCTCGACCGCGACGGCCGCATCCGCAGCTGGAATGCCGGCGCGCGCCGCATCAAGGGCTACGCGGGCGCGGAAATCATCGGCGCGCCATTCGCCGTGCTGTATCCACGCGCCGAGGTCGAACGCGGGCTGCCGCGAGAGTTGCTGGCGGCCGCAGCCGCGCACGGGCGCGCCGCGGACCACGGGTGGCGCATGCGTCGCGACGGCTCGCGCTTCTGGGCCGAGACTGTCGTCACCGCGCTGCGCGACTCCGACGGCGAACTGTACGGCTTCGGCGTGATCACGCGCGACGTCACCGAGAAGAAGGAGCAGGAGGACGAACTGCGCCGCAGCCAGGACCGCTCGCGGCGCTACTGGGCGGCCGCCATCAGCGATGCGCTGACCGGCGCCTTCAACCGCCGTTACCTGACCAGCCACTTGCGCGGCGCGATCGATCGCGGCGAGGCCGCGCGCGCGGCGCTGCTGCTGTTCGACATCGACCACTTCAAACGCGTCAACGATGAACACGGCCACGACGCCGGCGACGTCGCACTCAAGCGCATCGCCGACGTGGCGCGGCAGATGTCGCGCGACAGCGACATGCTGTTCCGCCTCGGCGGCGACGAGTTCGTGCTGTACCTGCCCGGCGTTGGCGCCGCCGGCGCCACGGTCATCGCGCAGCGCCTGCGCGCGGCGGTCGCGCAGTCCGGCGCGCCCGGCGGTCGCGCGCTGACGGTCAGCATCGGCGTCGCCGAGCGCCGGCCGGCGGACACCGTCGAGAGCTGGCTGCGCGCGGCCGACGCGGCGCTCTACGAAGCCAAGCAGGCCGGGCGCAACCGCGTAGTCTGAGCAGCGCACGCGCGATATCCTGCTCCGTGCCCGCGGGTGCGGGAGGCAGGGAGACAAAACCGTGAGACGCATGCTGCTGTGCGCCAGCCTGGCGCTGCTGGCCGCCTGCGGCCAGGAGTCCGCGCAGCCCGCAGCGGCCGCGATCGCCGATCCTGCGGACCCGGCACTTGCGCGGCTCTACGCCCAGACCTGCAAGGCCTGCCATGCCGACCCGGGCACCGGCGCGCCCACCGCCGGCGACCGCGCGGCCTGGGCCCCGCGCCTCGCGCAAGGCATGCCGGCGTTGATCGAGCACACCGTGCGCGGCTTCAAGGGCATGCCGCCGCTGGGCGCCTGCATGGATTGCAGCGAAAAAGAGTTCGAAGCCCTGATCCGCTACATGGCCGGCGAGCCCGGCCAGCGCCGATGAAGCGCCGCGATTTCCTTGCCTCGTCCCTCGGGCTCGCCGCCAGCGCGCTGCTGCCGGCCTGCGACGACCGCGGCGCGAGCCGCATGCCGCAGGCCCCGGAGGCGGCCACTGGCCCCGACGGCGCCCGCCGCCTGCCCTGGCAGAACTGGTCGGGTTACCAGCACTGCCTGCCCGCAGGGCGGGTCGCGCCGGCATCGCTCGACGAGCTGGTCGACGTGGTGCGCAAGGCACCGGGGCCGATCCGCCCGGTCGGCGCCGGCCACTCGTTCTCGCCGCTGGTGCCGACCGACGGCACCATCGTGTCGCTGCGCAACTTCGAGGGCCTGCTCGCGCGCGACGCCACGGCGATGACCGCCACGCTCGGCGCCGGCACCCGGCTCGGTAACCTCGGCGAGCCGCTCGCCACCGCCGGGCAGGCGCTGTTCAACATGCCCGACGTCGACCAGCAGGCGCTCGCGGGCGCCATGGCCACGGCCACGCACGGCACCGGCCAGAAGCTCGGCGCGATGCATGCCTACCTCACCGCGCTGACCCTGGTCACGCCGCGCGGCGAGGTGATCGAATGCAGCCGCGAGCGCCGCCGTGAGGTTTTCGATGCGGCGCGCGTATCGCTCGGAGCGCTCGGCGTGGTCACGCAGGTGACGCTGCGCAACGCGCCCACGCACGTGCTCAAGCGCCGCGTCTGGCTCGAGCCGGTCGACACGCTACTCGAGCGCTTCGACGAGCTGGCCGCGCGCCACTACAGCTTCGAGATGTACTTGATCCCGTTCTGCAGCCGGGCGGTCGGCATCACCATAGACCCGACCACCGACCCGCCGCGCCCGCGCGGCGCCGAGCAGGACAACGACGCCGTCATGGACATGAAACGCGTGCGCGACTGGACGGCGTGGTGGCCGGCCCTGCGGCGCAGGCTGATGGACGCCGCCACGGAGGATTTCGAGCCCGAGGAAGCGGTGGACGTCTGGTACCGCATGTTCCCCTCGAACCGCGCCGTGCGTTTCAACGAGATGGAATACCACCTGCCGCGCGAAGCCCTGCTGCCGACGGTGCGCAAGGTGCTCGAGCTCGTCGAGTCGAGGCACCCGGAGATCTTTTTCCCCATCGAAGTGCGCGTGGTCAAGGGCGACGACGCCTGGCTCAGCCCGTTCGCCGGCCACGAGACCTCCGGCTCAATCGCCGTGCACCACTACCACCGCGAGGACCCGCTGCCGTACTTCGCCGGCGTCGAGCCGCTGTACCACCCGCTCGGCGGGCGCCCGCACTGGGGCAAGATGCACACGCTCGCCGCCGGCGAGCTCGCCGCGCTCTACCCGCGCTGGCGCGACTTCCGACGCGTGCGCCGCGAGCTCGACCCGCAGGGCCGCATGCTGAGCCCGTACCTGAAAGGGCTGCTCGGCGCATGAACCGCCGCCGGCGTGCCTTGCTCGCGGCCGCGATCGCGGCGCCGCTGGTCTGGGCCGCGGCCGCGAAGCCGCGCCGCCGCGGCGGTCCGCACGACGAATACTTCCTCGCGGTGCAGGCCGCGCTGCACGAGGCCGGCTTGTTCCGGCCGACGCTGGTGATCGACCGCGCGCGCCTCGCGCATAACCTCGCGATGCTCAAGGGCAAGCTGCCGAAGAACAAGGCGTTCCGCGTCGTCGCCAAGTCGCTGCCGAGCCTTCCCCTCATCGAATGGGTGCGCGACTTCATGCGCACCGACCGGCTGATGGTGTTCCACCAGCCGCATCTGAACGCCGTCGCGGCGCGCATGCCCGACGCGCAGATGCTCCTCGGCAAGCCCCTGCCGGCGGGCGCGGCGCGGCGCTTCTTCGAGGAGCACCGCGGCGCCGCGGAGCCGGTGACGCGCACCGAGTGGCTGGTCGACACGCCACGGCGCATCGCCGAGTACCGCGACGTGGCCGCGGCCTCTCCTGGCGGGCGCCTCAGGCTGAACCTCGAGGTCGACGTCGGCCTGCACCGCGGCGGTTTTCGCTCGGCGCGCGACGTCGCCGAGGCCATCGGCGCGATCCGCTCGGCGCCGCAGCTCGAGTTCTCGGGCCTGATGGGCTACGAGGCGCACGCGGCGAAGATGCCCCAGGCGCTCGGCGGCGTGCGCGCCGCGCTCGACAAAGCCATGGCCTTCTACGGCGAATGCGTCGGCGCCGCGCGCGAGATGCTCGGCCCCGCGTTTGATGCGGATGCCCTGACGCTGAACGCCGGCGGCAGCAACACCTACGCCTATTACGACGCGTCGGCGCCGTGCAACGAGCTGGCCATCGGCTCGGGGCTGGTGAAACCGACCGACTTCGACACGCCCGGCCTGGCCGAGCACGTGCCTGCCAGCTTCATCGCCACTCCGGTGCTCAAGGCGCTGGAGCGCACCGAGATCCCGGGGCTCGAGCGCATGACCGGCCTGTTCCAGGCGTGGGACCCGAACACCGCGCGTGCGTTCTACCTGTACGGCGGCTACTGGCTCGCCGACCCGGTGTCACCGCCGGGGCTGCAGCGCAACGCCATCTGGGGGCACTCGACGAACCAGGACCTGCTGAACGGCTCGGCCGACGTGCGACTCGACGCGGGCGACTTCGTGTTCTTCCGCCCGCACCAGAGCGAGTTCGTGTTTCTGCAGTTCGGCGACCTCGCCGTCTACGACGGCGGGCGCATCATCGGCGCCTGGCCGGTGTTCGCGGACGAAGCGCGCGCCTAGCCCGGCAGCACCTGGTACGGCCCGCCTTTCTCGAGAGCGCGCCGGTAAGCCGGCCGCGCCCGGATGCGCTCGAGCCACGCGCGCAGCCCCGGATAGCCGGACGCGGCGTCGCCACGCGCAAAGGCCGCCTCCACCGGAAAGCTCATCTGGATGTCGGCGGCGGTGAACTCGTCGCCGGCAAACCAGGCGCTCCGGGTCAACTCGGCTTCCAGGTAGCCGAGGTGCGAGCGCAGCTCGCGGTCGAGCCAGGCGCGATTGACGTTCCTGACGATGGCCTTGATCAGCGGCCGGACGAAGAACGGCGCGCGCGCCTTCTCGACCTGCGCGAACACCAGCTTCATCACCAGCAGCGGCATCAGCGAACCTTCGGCGTAATGCAGCCAGTAGCTGAGCCGCCGCCGCGCCGCGCTGCCCGGCGGCGGCGCCAGCCGCCCCTGGCCGTAGCGCTCGAGCACGTATTCGATGATCGCGCCGGACTCGGCCAGCGTCAGGTCGCCGTCGGTGATCACCGGCGACTTGCCGAGCGGATGGACCTTCCTGAGGCTGGGCGGAGCGAGCAGCGTCTTCGGGTCGCGCGGGTAGCGCTGGATCTCGTGCGGCACCCCCAGCTCTTCGAGCAGCCACAGCAGCCGCTGCGAGCGCGAGTTCTCGAGATGGTGGACGGTGAGCATCGCCCTAGGGGTTGGGCACCGGCGTTTCGCCGTCGGCGACGGTGGCGCCGCCCAGGATGGCGTACAGCTGTTCCAGCCCGACCCCCATCACCGGCTCGGTGGCGTCGCCTTCCCAGGCGTGATCCGACGGCACCACCGGATACAGGTGCACCGGCACGCCGGCCGCGCGCAGGTTGTCGGTCATCTGGCGGCTCTGGTCGAACGGCACGGTCTGGTCGGTGGTGCCGTGCACGAACACGGCGCCCTTCAGGTAGGCCATCTCCGCAGCATGCGCCACATTGGTGATCTCGGCATAACGCTCGGGCACTTCCTCGAGCGTGCCGCCGTTCTCCTGCTCGATCTCGAGCTGCGCCTGCGCCGCGGTGGCGTTGCCCGGCGCGAGCGCGCGCGCGCCGGTGTACTCCTCGGTCAGGTTGTGCACGCCTTCGGTCGCGATCCAGTAGTCCCACAGCGGCGCGCAGTCGGCGCGCAGCGCCTCGGGCGAGTAGGCGGCGTAGCCGGACACGTTGCCACCCATGCTCGCGCCGAAATTGATCACCTGGGTGATCGACGGATAGCGCTCCATGAAGTAACGCGCGGCCGTGATCGAGTCGGCCGCGCCCGAGCGCACGAACCAGCCCCAGTTCTCGATGAAGCCGAAGCCCTCGACCTCCTGGTCCAGCTGCCCGGTGTAGTCCATCGCCAGCGCCACCGCGCCGCGCGCGGCGGCCTCGCGCAAGTGGTTGCGCCACGAGCAGGAATCGTTCTGGTGCCCGTGGAACATGACCACGAGCTGCGTGGGCTCGCCGCTGTCCGGCAGCGCGTAGCGCCCGGGCGGCAGCCCCAGCTCGCTGGCCAGGCCGATGTCCTCGTCGCCCATGGCCGCCAGCCGCGGGTCGCTGCGCTCGGAGCACGGCACTTCGAACTGCTGCGCCAACGGGGACGGCGGCAGCCCGCAGGCCGGGCCCGGCTCGAGGCCGCCCGGGGCCGAGCTGGCGTTGCAGCCGGCCAGCAGCCCCAGCGCCGCCGCCAGCAGGGTGCGCCTTGCGTCGAGATTGGCGTTGTTCATGACAATTCAGTCAGGTTGACGCGCACATGATCCCGGCGCCGGGCGGGCTTGTCATCGGGGGGAAGCGGATTTACTAGTTGAAGAGCTTGTCCAGCTCTTTCTTGGCCTCGTCCTTGGCCTTGTCGCCGAGCTTGTCGCGCTGCGCCTTCACGTACTCCCGCGTCGCGGCGCCCACGGTGGCGTCCACGATCGGCCGCAGGACCTGGCCGGCGATGTCGGCGGCCGCGGCGCCGCCCTGCCTGGCGCCGAGGTTCTTCAGCACCACCGGCGGCAGCTTCAGGGTCTTGTCGAGGTTCAGCGACGGCGCCAGCGCGCGCGCCTCCGCGTTCTCGAAACGGAACTCGTCGATGATCAACTTCTTGCCGTCGCCGCCGCCCGACGGCGCCTTCGTCGTCGACGTGCCGCCGCCGGCCGCGGCCTTGACGTGGTTCAGGATGGTCTTGAGGTTGTTGCGGCCCCTGGGGTCGAACTCGACCAGCAGCCTGGGGCCGTCCACCACGAGCTTTCGGATGTGGATGACGTCGGACGCCACCGACTTCGGATCGATGGCGATCCTGATGCGGCCGAGGTCGAACGCGCGGCCGTCGGAATAGCCCTCCGGGTTGCCGATGCGCAGGTTGGTCAGCTCGCCCTCGCCGCTGAAGATGGACACGTGCGCGTTGCCGAGTGCAACCTCCGTGCCGGTCAGCCCGGGCCCGTGCGCCTCGACGCCGCGCTCGATCAGGCGGCCGAGCTGGCCGAGCACGACCACGGCTGCGCCGATGACGACGACGAGGACGGCGCAGGCCGCGATGGCGATGCGGGATCCGGTCTTGCCCATGGTCTCCTGGCTCGGGGAACGCGTGCGAGGTGCCGCTATTATGGCGCAGCACTGCCGGCGCGCGGCGCCGGGGCCAAACGACCCTCAGCGGCCCTGCTGCGCGTGGCGCGCGACGATGTCCGCCACCACCATGCTGACGCGCTTGCCGGTCGGGATGTGCAGGAACTCGTTCGGGCCGTGCGCGTTGGAATGCGGGCCGAGCACGCCGGTGATGAGGAACTGCGCGGCCGGGAACTTCTCGCCGAGCATGCCCATGAACGGGATGGTGCCGCCCTCACCCATCCAGGCAGCCGGCTTGCCGAAGTAGCGGCGCGAGGCTTGCGTCACGGACTGCTCGAGCCACGGCGACAGCTGCGGCGCGTTCCAGCCGGTGGCGGACTTCTCGGTCTCGAGCGTGACTTTGGCGCCGTACGGCGGGTTCTTCTCGAGCACCCGTTTCAGCGCACGCGCCGCCCTGGCGCCATCCAGCGTCGGCGGCAGGCGCAGCGACAGTTTCACCGCGGTCTGCGGCCGCAGCACGTTGCCGGCGCTCGCAAGCGGCGGCAGGCCGTCCACGCCGGTGACCGCGAGTTGCGGGCGCCAGGTGCGATTCAGCACCAGCTCGGCCAGGTTCGCGACCACCGGCTTCATGCCTTTGACGAACGGGAACTCGCTGTAGATCGTGCGCCCCAGCAGCTTGCCCAGCGCTTTGGCCTGGCGCACCCGCTGCGCGGGGATCTTGACGTAGAAATCCTTCGGCTTGATGCGGCCGGTGCTCTCGTCCTCGAGCCGCGACAGCACCTGGCGCAGGACGCGGAACGAGGAGGCGACGACCCCGGAGGCCGAGCCCGAATGCACGCCCTCGGTCAGCACCTGCACGCGCAGGTTGCCGCCGGCCAGGCCGCGCAAGCTGGTGGTCAGCCACAGCTGGTCGTAGTTGCCGCAGCCGGAGTCCAGGCAGATGACCAGCGAGGGCTTGCCGATGCGGTCCTTCAGGTGGTCGACGTAGAACGGCAGGTCGTAGCTGCCGGACTCCTCGCAGGCCTCGATCAGCACCACGCAGCGCGCCTGCGGCAGCTTCTGCTCGCGCAGCGCCAGCAGCGCCGCCAGCGAGCCGAAGATGGCGTAGCCGTCGTCGGCGCCACCGCGGCCGAACAGCTTGTCGCCCTTGCGCACCGGGATCCACGGGCCGAGGCCGTGGGCCCAGCCGGTCATCTCGGGCTGCTTGTCGAGGTGGCCGTACAGGATGACGGTGTCGTCCCGGCGCCCGCCGTTCGCGGCCGGCGCGGAGCCGCCGTCCTGAAAGGCCGGTACGTCGATGTAGATCAGCGGCGTGCGGCCCGGCAGGCGCACCACCTCGAGCGTCGCGCCGCGCAGCGCGGGCAGCTTGGCGCGCGCCCAGCCCTCCATCAGCCTGACGGCGTCGTCCATGTAGCCGTGCTCGGCCCACTGCGGGTCGAACAGGGGCGACTTGTTGGGGATGCGGATGTACTCGGTCAGGCGGGGGACGACCTCGTCCTCCCACAGCGTGTCGACGAAGCGCCTCAGCGCAGCAGTGTCCATGAAGGGAGTTGTTCCTTTCGGAAAGGCGGGCAGTCTACCCTTCCCCCGGCCCCTGTAGGAGCGCCTTCAGGCGCGATTCTTAATACGCCTGGACCTTGATGTTGCCGCCGCTGAGCGTGCTCGTCGCCGTGTCGTAGGCGTACGCCGGGTTGGCCGGCTGCGCCAGGCGCAGGCGGAACGTGTCGGCTCCGCCCGGCTCGCCGTTGTCGACGACGTCGAGCGTGAACTTGTAGCCGCCGATACCGTTGACGCTGGCGTCGCCCTTGAGCGTCGCCGCGTTGCCGCTGACCGTCAGCGAGCCCAGCGCCGTCGCCTGGACTTTCATGCCGTTCTTGTCGTCGAACGACAGCTCGCCGCCCGGCGCGGTGGATTGCGCGGTGTACTCGGCGAAGAACGCGAAGTGCTTCTTGGCGGGATTCGAGATGTGCCCGCCGCCCGACATCCGGCCCGGCGTGCTGGCCGGCGGCGGCGGCAGCGTCACCTGCGGCAGGCCGACCCACAGCACGCTGGCGCTGCCGGAAGCGCCGCCGGCGCTCGCGGTCACGGTCTGCGTGCCGAGCGAGTCGGCGTTGAGCGTTGCCAGCGCGGTGCCGCGCTCGTCGGTCAGCGTCTCGGCCGTGACCACCGCGCCGACGCCGGCGCTGGTCCAGGCCACCGTCGCGTTCGAGACAGGGAAGCCGCTGGCGTCGCTCACCGTCGCCGTGACGCTCACGGTCCGGCCGGCGATGCCCGGCGCCGCGGGGGTGGCCACGGCTACGGCGGCGGCGGCCTGTGGCGGCGCCAGCACAGTGCCGTCGGGATAAACGCCGGCCCACACGCCGAACACGGTCTCGTTCGCGCCCGCCGTGCCCTTGACCACCGCGCGCCAGGTGCCGGCCTGCGGGTAGTTCACGTTGATGCGCTCGTTGGGCTGGTTGGTGTAGGTGGACGAGTACTGGTTGGGGCCTTCGGACAGGCCCAGGTAGAGCACGGTCGACAAGTACAGCGAGCCGTCGGGGCGGTACAGGTCGACATCGAGGTCCTGCGCCGCCGAGCCCCAGTCGATCATGACGTCGAGCGAGATCGCGCCGGAGGCGACGGTGTACGTGGTCTCGAACGACGAGTTCGCGGCGATGGCGCCCTTGAAAGTGTGCGTGTCTTCGACCACGTAGTCGTCGTAGGCCTGCAGGTTGGTGCCGGCGGCGACCGAGCGCACCGCGGCCAGCGCGTCGACGAAGCCGGCGCCCATGGTGTAGCCCTGGTAGTTGGGCAGGCCGGACGCGCTGCCTTCGTTCGAGATCGCCGTGTTCTGCAGCACGTTCCTGACCTCGGCGGGCGTCAGGTAGCGGCCGAGGTTCGCGATCGCCGACTCCTGCATCAGAGCGACGACACCCGCTACGTGCGGCGAGGACATCGACGTGCCGCTGGCGTAGGCGTAGCTGACGTCGTCCGGCGGCAGGATCGGGTCGTTCGGATCCGGGCCGGTGGCGTCGGCGGCCCAGGCATAGAAGCCGGTGCGCGCGCGCACCGAGGCGATGAACTGGCCGGGCGTCGTCACCGTCGGCCGCAGCAGCGAATGGCCGGGCGCGCCGCGGCTCGAGAACAGAGCGCTGTGGCCGGACTTGGTGCTGGCCGCGGCCGAGATCGCCTTGGGATTGGCGCTGAAGATGTTGATGGTGCCGGTCTTGGGGCCGTCGTTGCCGGCGCCGAAGACGACGGTGATGCCGGCGTCGTGCAGCGCGGCGATGCCGCGCTGGACCGGCTCCTGGGGGTCGTACTGGGCGCCGGCGCCCGGCCCCCAGGAATTGTTGACCACCCTGATGTTGTAGGCGGGGTTCGCGTGGTTGGCGAGGATCCAGTCGAAGGCCGCCAGCACGGTGGTGACCGAGGCGACCTCGCCGGTGCCCAGGCCGATCAGCCTGGCGCCATGCGCCACGCCGCGATACCGCCCCGGCGTCTCGCTGGCGGTGCCGGCGCCGGCGGCGATGCCGGCCACGTGCGAGCCGTGGCCCGAGCTCGAGTCGGTCGAGATCTGGTTCTCGACAACCACCACCGGGTCAGCCTGCTCCTGGTCGCCGATGAACTTGACGTTCTGCACGGTCTTGACCGGCGTGCCGTTGCAGAACTCGATCGCGGCGCACAAGTCCGGATGGGTGCCGTCGACGCCCGCATCGACCACCGCGACACCGATGCCCGCGCCGGTGTAGCCGTCGGCCCAGGCGCCGTCGGCGCGGATCGCGCTGGTGGCTTCGTCGAGCAGCCACTGCATCGAGCGGTTCGGGTACACGCCCCGCACGCCCGGCAGGTTGGCGAGCGTGCCGCTGGCGCCGGTCGGAATGACCGCGACCGCCGCCGGCAGGTGCTGGTAGGCGTGGACCCTGGAGGCAATGCCGGTCAGCGTCTCGACCTGGGACGCCGTCGGCGGCGCGTCGTAAGTCACAATCCAGGTCTGGTTCGCCGGCTCGGTGGCGTTCAGCGGCGCAAACGCGGCGGCGGCGGAGCCGATCAGGAGGATCAGGGACCACAACCGGCGCTTGTGCATGGTGAGGCTCCAGCGCGAAACGTGGCGAAACCATACGCGGCGACGGCGTCCGGCGACATTGGACTTTGGGCGCTTCGCGACCTAAGTCGGTGTGCACTTTCCGCGACCGACCATCGTCGGCCTCGACTTTCGTAGCACCGGGCGCGTGGCGGCGGCGGGCGCGCCGTATAGTTCCGCGGTGCCGCCACCGGCGGCGATCATGCATTTGGGGGGGCGATGGGCCTGGCCTGCGGCAGACCGTCAGCGGGAACGCGGCGCGCCGCCGCGGTGCTGGCGCTGCTGCTGCCCGCGGCCGCCCAGGGGCTGAACCCCGAACTCGCCATCACGCAATACAGCCACCGCGCCTGGAAACCCGAGCCGGTTGAGGGAGCGCTGCCGCAGCACTCGGTGTTCTCGATCCGCCAGACCCATGACGGCTACCTGTGGCTGGCGACGCAGGAGGGTCTGGCGCGCTTCGACGGCGTGCGCTTCAAGGTGTTCAACGCACAGAACACCGGTCAGCTGCGCCACAACGACGTCTGGACGCTGCTCGAAGACCTCGACGGCGCGCTGTGGATCGGCACGCGCGGCGGCGGCCTGACCCGGCTCAAGGACGGCGTGTTCGTCAACTTCGGCAGGGAGCAGGGCTTGTCCGACGACACCATCCAGGCGCTGTGGCAGACGGCGGACGGCAGCCTGTGGATCGGCACGCGCGGCGGCGGCTTGAACCGCTACAAGGAAGGCGTCGTCACCGTTTTCACCGCGAAGGATGGCCTGTCGAGCAATATCATCTACGCCCTGTACGGCGACCGCGACGGCAACCTGTGGATCGGCACAGACGGCGGCGGCGTGTCCTTGCTGCGCGACGGCGCGTTCACGACGCTGACGACGAAGCAGGGCCTGTCGGACAACACCGTCTATGCGTTCCTGCAGGACCGCGACGGCACCGTCTGGATCGGCACGAGCGCCGGCCTCAATCGCTGGCGCGACGGCCGCATCACCGTGTTCGGCAAGCACGACGGCCTGTCGAACGACAACATCCGCTCCCTGTACCAGGACCGTGACGGCAACCTGTGGATCGGCACCGACGGCGGCGGCCTGAACCGCTACGCGCGCGGGCGCTTCACTGCGTTGACCACCCGGGACGGCCTGTCGAACGACAACGTCGGCGCCATCTACGAGGACCGCGAAGGCAGCCTGTGGATCGGCACGGACGCCGGCGGGCTGAACCGCCTGAAGGACAACAAGTTCGTCAGCTACGGAACACCCGAGGGACTGGTCGACAACAACGCGCGCACCGTCATCGAGGACCATGACGGCGCGCTGTGGATCGGCACGTGGGAAGGGCTTGCGCGGTACCACGAAGGCCGCTTCACGTCGTACACCACGCGCGATGGCCTGTCGAACAACGTCGTGCTGTCGCTCGCCGTCGGCCGCGACGGCGCGGTCTGGGCGGGCACGCTCGCCGGCGGCCTCAACCGCCTGCAGGGCGGCCGCTTCACGCACTACGGCAAGGCCCAGGGCCTGTCGCGCGGCTGGGTGCTGGCGCTGCTCGAGGACCGCAACGGCACGCTGTGGGCCGGCACGCGCTCGGGCGGCCTCAACCGCCTCGACAACGGCCGCTTTCGCTCCTTCACGACCGCCGACGGCCTCGGCGCCAACGACGTGCGCTACTTGCTGGAGGCCCGCGACGGCGGGCTGTGGATCGCGACGCTCGGCGGCGGCCTCAACCGCTACAAGGACGGCGCCTTCACCGCGCTGACCCGGCGCGACGGACTGTCGAGCGACCTCGTGCTGAGCGTGCACGAGGAGGCCGACGGCACCCTCTGGATCGGCACCTTCGGCGGCGGCCTCAACCGCCTGAAGGACGGCAAGGTCACCGCCTACACCACGCGTGACGGGCTGCTCGACGACTCCGTGTATCAGATCCTCGACGACGGCCGCCACCTGTGGCTCAGCTCGAACCACGGCGTGGCGCGCATCGGCAAGCAGGAGCTCGACGACTTCGCCGCCGGGCGCAGCGGCCGGCTCCAGCCGGCCACTTTCGGCATCTCCGACGGCATGCGCAGCGCCGAGTGCAATGGCGCGCACCAGCCGGCCGGCTGGAAGACGCGCGACGGGCGGCTGTGGTTCCCGACCATCCAGGGCATCACCTCGGTGCACCCCGGCCGCATGCCCATGAACGCGCTGCCGCCGCCGGTGGTCATCGAGGAGCTGCGGGTCAACGGCCGCGGCGTCCCGCTCGGCGAGGGCATCGAGCTGCCGCCGGGGCGCAGCCGCATGGATTTCCAGTTCACGGCGCTGTCGCTGCTGGCGCCCGAGAAGGTGCAGTTCCGCTACCGGCTCGAGGGCTACGACGACGACTGGGTGCAGGGTGGCAGCGGTCGCTCGGCCAGCTATACCAACCTGCCACCAGGGCGCTACACGTTTCGCGTCGCCGCCAGCAACAACGACGGCGTGTGGAACGAGCAGGGCGCCGCACTCACGTTCGAGCAAACGCCCTACTTCTATCAGCGCCGTGCGTTCTACGCGGTCTACGCCCTGGCGCTGGCGCTGGCGGTGGCCGCCGGCATGCGGCTGCAGCGCCGCCGGGTGCGCCAGCTGCAGGCGCGCGAGCGCGAGCTGCTGCAGCTGATGTACGAGCGCCAGGTCGCCGAGGACGCGCTCAAGACCGCCAACCGCACGCTCGAGCAGCGCGTGGTCGAGCTGGCGCGCGCCCAGGCCGAGCGCGAGGGCGTCGCCTACGCCGGCACCGCGCCCAAGGCACGCCGGCGCCGCGGTGACACCACCCAGGAGATGGACCAGCTGGTCGGCGACTTCAACACCATGCTGGCGCAGCTGGCCGAGCGCGAGAGCGAGCTGCAACATGCGCGCGATGCGCTGTCCCAGGAGGTGCGGGAAAAAACGCACGCCAACGAGGAGCTCGAGCAGGCGCTGATGCGGCTCAAGCTGGCGCAGTCGCAACTTGTGCAGAGCGAGAAGATGGCTTCGCTGGGCTCGCTGGTCGCCGGCGTGGCGCACGAGATCAACACCCCCGTCGGCGTCGGCGTCACCGCCGCCTCGACCCTGCAGGAATGGGCCGGCCGCCTCGCCGCGCAACACCGCGACGGCCAGCTGACGCGCAGCGAGCTGGAGCGCTTCATGGCGGTGTGCGCCGACTCCACGCAGATCCTGATGACCAACCTGCAGCGCGCCGCCGAGCTGATCCGCAGTTTCAAGCAGGTGGCCGTGGACCAGTCGAGCGGCGAGCGCCGGCGTTTCCTGCTCAAGGCCTACCTCGACGAGATCCTGCGCAGCCTGGCGCCGCGGCTCAACCGCACGGGACACGCGATCGCGGTGGACTGCCCGGAGGGGCTCGCGCTGGATTCCTATCCCGGCGCGCTGGCGCAGATCCTGACCAACCTGATCACCAACTCGCTGACCCACGCCTTCCCGGACGGCCGGCGCGGCCGCATCACGGTCAGCGTGAGCGAGGATGCCGATGGCGTCGCGCTGCGCTACGCCGACGACGGCGTCGGCATCCCGGTGGAGCACCTGCGCCGCATCTACGACCCGTTCTTCACCACACGTCGCGGCGCCGGCGGCAGCGGCCTGGGCATGCACATCGTCTACAACCTCGTCACCCAGCGCCTCGGTGGCACCATCACGGCGGACAGCACGCCCGGCCAGGGCGCGAGCTTCGAGGTGCGCTTCCCGGCGCGGGCACCGGGGGCGGGCGCCTGAGCGGCCGACCGCGGCGCGCGCCCGGCTACTTCGCCGCCGCCTTGGCGCTGGTCATCGACAGGCGGTGGATCATCGATTCGAGGAAGGTCTTGTAGAAGCGCAGCTGGCAGCCCTCCGAGCGCTGCTCGAGGCGCGCGCCGCTGACCTTCAGTGCGAGGACCTGCGAGCAGGCGATGACCGAGCTGGTGCTGCGCTGCATCGGCAGGAAGCCTGCTTCGCCGTAGCAATCGCCCTTGTCGAGCCGGTGCAGCGGCTTGCCCATGCGCCGCACCTCGGTGCTGCCGACGACGATGATGTAGAACGCGTGCTCGATCTCGCCCTCCTGCACGATCACCGAGCCGGCGGCGTGGTTGGTGAGCGTGCTGGCGTTCAGCACTTCCTCGATCTCGCTGTCGCTGAAGCGGTCGAAGAAGCGCAGCCGGCGCAGCGAGTTGCTGTTGTCACGGCGCGCCTGCTGGCGCTCCTGCACGCGCAAGGCGTCGAACAGCCGCGCCAGCTCGCCGGCAAGATCCTTGCCGCCGTGGAACCGGTCGCGCGGGCGCTTCTGCAGCAGGTTCGCCACCACCCCGCAGACTTCCGGCGGCACGTCGGGCCGCGACAGCTCGACGCGCGGCGCGGGCTTGCTCTGGATCTGCTCGAACAGCTGGCGCAAGTCCGGCGCGCGGTACAGCGGTGAGCCGGTCAGCAGCTGGTACATGACCGCGCCCAGCGAGTACAGGTCGGACGCGGGGGTGAGCGGCTCCATGCGCACCTGCTCCGGCGACATGTACAGCGGCGAGCCGAGCAGGCTCTGCGACAGCGCAAAGCCGCTGGCGGTGTCGGTGTTGATCTCGGCGATCGAAAAGTCCATCAGTTTGGGCACGCCGCCGCCGGTCAGCATGATGTTGCTGGGCTTGACGTCGCGGTGCAGGATGCCGCGCGCGTGCGAGTAGTCCAGCGCGTTGGCGCACTTGAACACGATCTCGAGCACGCGCTCGACCGGCAGCCGCGGCCCGTCCGGCTGGCAGTGCGCCAAAAGCGTGGCGCCGTCCACGTACTCCATGACCAGGTAGAACAGGTCGCCCTCGACCCCCGCGTCGTACAGCGACACGATGTTGGGGTGCTGGAGCATGCCGGCGGCGCGGGCCTCGGCGAAGAATGCCCGCCCTTCCTCGGACTCCTCCGGCGCGGCGCTGTGGCCCTGGTGGCGCGCGATCTTCACCGCCACGTCGCGCCGCACGAAGGGGTCGTAGCTGCGATAGACGACGCCACCGGCGCCACGGCCCAACTCGGCGCGGATCAGGTACTTGCCGATGCGCTCCGGCACGCGGTCGACGCTGCGCCGGCGCCGCTCGGCCGTCGACACCATGAACGTCGCGTCGAAGCTCTTGGGTTTCTGCGCTTTGGGCACTGGGCCGGTCTCCCGGCCGCGATTCTGACACAGCCAACCCTGGGCCCAGCCGGCCTGACGGCGCCGGCAGCTTGCGCCGGCCGCGTGCCGGAGCCTAATCTTCGCCCCCGGGGAACGCGCCGCGGGGGCGGCCGGCCACATGACCAGCAGCACGCCACCGGGCGGCCGCAAGCCGGCGCCCGACACCGACGATCCCTGGGAACGCCTGGCGCGCAACGCGCGCGCGGCGCAGACCGGCGCCAATCCGCACGACGAGGAGATCGGCGACACCTCGCGGCTGGTCACCGGCCAGTTCGAAGCGGAGTCCGGGCACGTTACCGGCACCTTCCAGAAGCAGGAGATGCTGAAGCTGGTCGAGGATTCGCTGGCGGCGGCGCCGGACCGCGGGGATCTGTGGATGATGCGCTTCGAGGTGCAGCGCGCGCTCGGCATGAAGCAGGAGTTCCTGGTCGGGCTGGTGCAGGCCTGGAAGAACGCCGCCGTCTACCGCCAGCTCGACTGGCCGCTGTTGCGCGCCATGTGGCACGAAGTGGCGCCCGGGGAGCCGCTGCCCGACGTGATCAAGCCGGCCGACGCCGCGCCGGCCGGGCCGCAACCGATCGCCCTGCCCACGGCGCCGGGCACCGCACGCATCCGCCGCTTCGCCGACGTGGCGCTGAAGATCGCCGAGCGCGAGCTGGCCGTGCTCGGCAAGGCCTACGCCGCGCTGTCGGCACGGCCGGGCTTCTTCGAGGAATTCGCGCGCAAGGTCATGCCGCTGGTCAAGCGGCCGACACCGCTGCAGCTGGCCGAAAACCTGTCGCGCGCATCCGGCCAGCACGTGCGCATCTACCTCAAGCGCGAGGACAAGCGCGCCATGAGCGCCGAGCTCGACCACGCCGCCGCGCAGTGCCACATCGCCGGGCTGCTCGGGCGCGCGCACGTGGTGACGGCCAACGACGTCGATGCCCACGCGCTGGCCGTCGCCGAAATGGCCCCGCGCTTCAAGCTCAAGGCCACGGTCGTGGTGCGCCCGGAAGACCTGCACGACAAGCCCGCCGTGATCGAGGAGCTGCGTGCGCGCGGCGCCGAAGTCGAGCCGATGCCGGCGTCCGGCATGCTCAGCAACGACCCGCGCGAGGGCGCCGTGCGACGGTGGCAGAAGAGCGCCGGGGCCACGCACCTGGTGCTGAGCCTCGGCACCGCGCCGCCGCCCTACCCGGCCATGGCCAGCGCGTTCCAGTCCCTGCTGGGCCACGAGACCGAGCTGCAGCTGCGTGCGCAGGGCGGCGGGCAGCGGCCGCGCACCATGGTGGCGGCGGTCGCCAGCGAGGCCGACTCGCTCGGTTTCGTGCTGCCGCAACTCGGCCGCAAGGACGTCGAGCTGGTCTATGCCGAGCCCGAGCCCGGCGGCATCGCCTCGTGGCGCGCCAGCATGCGCATGCGCCACTACAATGGCGCGATCCGCGAGCACACGCTGCTGCTGGGCACCGGGCGCGTGGAGCACGTGGCGCTGTCCGACGCCACCGCGCAATCCGCTCGCGAGCGACTGAGCCGTGACGAGGCGCTCGAGATCAGCCTCGAGGACGCCCGCGCCGTGGCGCTGACGCAGCTGCTGGCGCAGCGCGACCGTACGCCGCGCGACTTCGTCGTCCTCGTGGCCTGAGCCCGGGGCCGCCTAGCGCGGCTGCACCTCGAGCGCGCCGAGCTCGCGGTGGGCGCCGTGCAGCTCGATCTCGAAGCGCCCGGCGCGCGCCGCCACGAAGGTCAGCGCCACCCACTCGCCCGCCGGCAGCGGCGCGCTCAGCTCGTAGCCGTGCAGGTGCAGCTCGTCGGGCACGTCCGAGCGCACGCGCAGCCGCACGCGCTGGCCTTCGCGCGCGCTCAGCGCCAGCGGGCCGCGTACGCGGCCCTCGGCGATGTCGAACTCGAAGTCCGCCGTTGCCGGAGCCGCCGCGGCCGGCGTGGCCGGAGTGGCCGCGGGCGTTGCCGCGGGTGGCGCCGGCGCCGGCCGCACCCACAGGTACAACCCCACGACCGCCGCCACGGCGAACCCGGCCAGCACCCACGCCGCGCGTTTCATGGCCGCAGTGTAGTGGAGAACGATGTCATGCTATCGGCCCGACACTCGCGGAGGACGCCCTGATGCGCAACGCCTGCCTGGTGCTCGCCGCCGGGCTGCTCGCCGCCTGCGCCGGCGCCGGGGCGCGGCCCGACCGCGCCGAGCTTGCGCGCCAGGTCATCGCCACCGAGCGTGCCTTCGCCGCGACCATGGCCGCGCGCGACCACGCCGGCTTCGCCCGGTTCCTCGCGGACGAAACCGTGTTCTTCGCCGGCACGCGCGTGGTGCGCGGGCGCGCCGCGGTGGCCGAGGACTGGAAGAAGTTCTACGAGCAGCCGGAAGCTCCGTTCTCCTGGGAACCGGCCGAGGTCGAGGTGCTGGATTCGGGCACGCTGGCGCTCAGCTCCGGGCCGGTGAAGGACCCCTCGGGGAAGGTCGTCGCCACGTTCACCTCCATCTGGCGGCTCGAGGCGCCGGGGCAGTGGCGCATCGTCTTCGACAAGGGCTGCAACGCCTGCGACTGCGGGCGTGCTCCATGACCCAGCCGCGCGACGACAGCCACAGCCTGTTGATCGGCTACCTGCTGTGGATCTTCGGCTTCATGGGCGCGCACCGCTTCTATTACGGCCGCCCGGTCAGCGGCACGATCTGGTTTTTCACCCTGGGGCTGCTGTTCGTCGGCTGGATCGTGGACCTGTTCCTGATCCCGTCGATGGATCGTGCCGCCGACCGGGATTACCCGGAAGGGCTGCACAGCTACAACGTCAGCTGGATCCTGCTGACCTTCCTGGGGATTTTCGGCATCCACCGCTTCTACCTGGGCAAGTGGTTGACCGGAATCGTGTATTTGTTGACGGCCGGCCTGTTCATGCTCGGGGTGCTGTACGACTACTGGACCCTCAACGACCAGGTGCGCGAAGTGAACTCAGGCGCGCGCGCCCGCGGCGGCGGGGGGCTAGACTAGGCCCGCGACGGTCGGAGAGCAACACTGGCCACGGACAAGTACCGGCGGACCCTGAAGCGTGGTGAAGCGCTGTTCTCGGAGGGTGGCCATGGCGACTGCGCCTACGTCATCGAGACCGGCCAGCTCGAGGTGTTCCGCGGCCGCAAGGGCCGCCGCAAGGTGCTGGCGCTGCTCGGCCCCGGCGAGGTCATCGGCGAGATGGCGGTCATCGACCACGGCCCGCGCACGGCCTCGGCCGTGGCGAAGAAGCCCACCCGCCTGCGGCGGATCACGCGCGAGCACCTCGAGAACAAGGTCGACGCGGCCGACCCCCTGATCCGCGTGCTGCTGCGCCTGATCCTGCAGCGTTACCGCGCCGCGGTCGCCGGCAAGCGTGGCGGCGGCCGCAAGCGCGCCGACGCCGTGCGCCGGGCCGCGCTGTCGCGCCTGCGCTTCGCGCAGGAGATCGAGCAGGGCCTCGAGCGCGAGCAGTTCATGCTGCACTACCAGCCGATCGTGAGCCTCGACGGCCTGCACATCGCCGGTTTCGAGGCGCTGGTGCGCTGGAACCACCCCACGCGCGGCCTGGTGCCGCCGTCCGAGTTCGTGCCGGTGATGGAGGAAGGCGAGCTGATCCAGCGCCTCGGGCGCTGGGTCCTGAAGGGAGCCTGCGCGGCGGTGAAGCGCCTGAACGCGCGCACCAACGGCGCCGGCCCGCTGTTCGTGTGCGTCAACCTGTCGGGCCGCGAACTGGTCAACCCGACCGTCATCGACAACATCCAGGAAGCGCTGCGCGCGACCAGCGTGCCGGCCGGGTCGCTGCGCATCGAGATCACCGAGAGCGCGCTGGTCAGCAACCTCGATTTTGCGGTCAGCGTGATCGGCCGCTGCCGCGGCATGGGCGTGCAGGTCGCCGTGGACGATTTCGGCACCGGTTATTCGTCGCTGAACTACCTGCGCCACTTCGCCGTCGACACGCTCAAGATCGACCGCTCGTTCGTGCGGCCGGTGAACACCGAGGAGAACAACCGCCAGATCCTGCGCACCATCCGCGACCTCGCGCATGCGATGAACATGACCATCGTGGCCGAAGGCGTCGAGGATCTCGCCCAGATGCGCATGCTGCGCGATCTCGGCCTCGAGCACGCGCAGGGCTACCTGTTCTCGCGCCCGGCCGGCGAGAGCGAAGCGGCGGTGATGCTGGACACGCCGTGGCCGTGGTCGTTCGAACGGCGGCTCGTGCCGCGCCGCGAGGAACGGCGCGCGGCGGCCGTGGCACGCCTGCTTCCTTTCGGTCCCTCCGGAGAACGCGCATGAACCCCTGGACCCTGGTTGTGCTCATCGCCGCGCTGTCGGGCGCGGGCGCCGCAATCGCCGGGCCGCCGTCCGGCAAGGACAAGGGCGCAGCCGACGCGCCGTCCGCCGCCGCCCACGCCCCGGGCGCATCCGACCGGCGCGGCCGCCCCGCGTTCAGCAGCAGCGAGCGCGGCGAGATCGAGCGTTACTTCAAGGCCCATCCCGGGGCGCGCAGCCAGTTGCCGCCGGGGCTGGCCAAGAAAAACAGGCTGCCGCCGGGCTGGCAGAAGAAAGTCGCGCCGGGCCGGCGCATCCCGGACGACGTCTGGGCGCACCGTGTCGAGCTGCCGCGCGAGATCAGGCTGCCGATCGAGGAGGGCGTGATCCGTGTGCGCATCGACGACCGCATCGTCAAGGTCGCCGAGAGGACGCGCGAAGTGATCGACATCCTGAACCTGCCCTGACGCCTACAATGGGGCGGATGCCCGCCGCCCCTGTCCACGACGCCGTTACCGCCGTGCTGTTGCACGGCGACGAGCTGTACCTGGTGCGGCGCCAGCCCGCGCTGCCGGCGTTCGGCGGCTACCACGCTTTCCCGGGCGGCAAGGTCGACCGCGCCGACGCCGACGCGCCGCTGGCCGGCGCGCTGTTCGAAGGCCACGCGCCGCGCCTGCTGCGCGCGCTGGCGCGGGAGTTGCAGGAGGAGTTGGGCTTCGACCTGTGGTCCGCCGCCGAGCGGGGCCACGTCGCGGAACTGCTGAACCTGGGCGAGATCACCACGCCGGCGTTCGCGCCGCTGCGCTTTCGCACCTGGTTCTTCAAAGTGGTACTGCGTGAACGGCCGCAGCTCGACCTCGACCCCGGTGAGGCGACCGAGGGCGCCTGGCTCAAGGTGTCGGAGTGGCGCCGGCGCTACGCCTCCGGGCGGCTGCTCGCCGCGCCGCCGACATCGATCACCATCGACGCGCTGGCGCGCGACCTCACGCTGGCCGCGCTGCCGCCGTTCCCGGGCACGTTCGATCCCGCGCGCGACATTCCCTGGGTCGAGCCGCTGGCCGGCCTGCGCATCCTGCTGGTGCGCTCGAACACGCTGCCGCCGGCCGAGCACACCAACGTGTTCTGGATGGGCGGCGCCGGCGCGCCGCGCGTGATCATCGACCCCTCTCCCGCCGACCGCGACGAGCTGGGGCGGCTGTACCGCAGCCTCGACGCCTTCGGCGTGGACCTGGTGTTCCTGACGCACCACCACCCGGACCACCGCGAGTTCGCCGACGAGATCGCGCGGCGCTACGGCGTGCCGCTCGGCCTGTCGGCCGACACCCGCGAGCGCATCGCGCGCAAGGCCGGCCCCGGCTTCTTCGACGGCCTCGACGTGCGCATCTACGGCGAGGGCGACGAGTTGACGCGCTGGCAGGGCGAGAGCGTGCGCCTGCTCGCCGTGCCGGGCCACGACGAAGGGCAACTCGCACCAATGGCCGAGTCGCTGGCCTGGTGCATCGTCGGCGACCTGATCCAGGGCATCGGCACGGTGGTCATCGCGCCGCCCGAGGGCGACATGCGCAAGTACTTCGCCTCGCTCAAGCGCATCATCGAGCTCGACCCGGGCGTGATCATCCCGTCGCACGGCATGGCGCTGGGCGGCACGCATTACCTCAAGCAGGCGCTGCGCCACCGCGAGGAACGAGAATCGCAGATCCTCGTGCGCCACGAAGCGGGCCTGCCCGAGGACCAGATCCTCGACGAGGTCTACCGCGGCATCGACCCGCGCCTGCTGCCGCTGGCGCGCCTGAACATCCGCAGCCATATGACCAAGCTGCGCGAGGACGGCGTCATCGCCTAGCGTCATGGCGTATGCGGGCCGGGGGCTTGCCTCGCTTCATGGCTCGCTCGATGCCCGCGCTGCTCGCTCCGCCATGTCTCCGCTCGCGGCCGCGCGGGCACCGCTCGCTTCGCTCGGGGCTCCGTCTCGCTGCGCTTTTACTTCCGCTCGACAAGCCCCCGGCCCGCCCTGATCGGCCAGCACCCGAGCGAGCCACAAGAGCGAATGAGCGATCGGGGGCGGGTCGGCGTGGCTTCCGGAGGGGAACAGCGCAGCCGGGCGGAGCCCGTAGGAGCGGCCTTGGCCGCGACAGACCTCGCGCCCAAGGGCGCTCCTACGCGAGGCGAGCTTGCGCGGCGACCGGCGAGCAGTCCCCGGAGGCCCGACCCGCTCCTTCGGGCTACCGCAACACCATCCGCAGCTCGACGGTGCCCTGCTTCACCTGCTCCACCTTCACCGGCATGTAGTCGCGCGACGGCGCCAGCCAGAACTTCGTGGTCTTCTTCGGGTCGTCGATGCGCTGCACCAGCACCGCATCCTCGAAACGCCCCGCCGGCACTACGACCGACTCGCGCCCGGTGATCGCGAAGCGATAGTGCTTGATGCGGCGGTCGTCCACCATCGCGAACTCGACGGTCGTGGCGCCGGGCTCGGCCCCGAGGTTCTCGAGCACCCACAGGCGCACGGCCTGCTGGATGCCGAAGCGGTCCTGCGCGCCGGGCGGCAGCTCGCGCTCGCCCTTGGGCCCGCCGCGCACCTTGCCGGCCGCTGCGTCGAACTCGAGCGTGAAGCTCTCCTCTTTGTCCTTCGGGTTGTGGAACGCGAAGCGCTGCGGCACGACCTGGCCGTCGCGCAGGCAGAACTCCGAGGTCTCGCGCGGCTTGCCGACGAACATGCGCACCAGGCCGATCGGCTCCGACACCGTTTCGTAGCGGTAGCAGTCCGCGCCGCCGTACGGCGCCAGCGTGATGACCGCGCTGCCCAGCCCCATGCCGCGCCAGGTAACGCCGTACTTGAGGTGAAGCTCGGGCAGCTTCGGCTCGGCCTGCCCCCGAACGCCGTTGTCGGGAGCCGCCGCCGCGAGGCCGCAGGCGAACGCCATGCCGAGCGCCAGCGCCGCGCGCACCAGCGTTCGGGTCATCGAAACTCCGGCTCGAGGTCGGCCAGCGACAGCGGCGCCGGCAACGGCCGGCCGCGGAACAGCAGCCCGCGCCCGGTGTAGCGCAGCTCGCCGCGCGCCATCCAGGCCAGCGCCTGGGGATAGATCTTCAACTCGACCTCCTGCATGGCCCGTTCGGCCAGGGTCTGCTCATTATCCTGCAGGCGCACGCTGAATCGCCCCTGAATCGCCACCGGGCCGCCGTCGAGCTCCTCCGTGACGTAGTGCACGCTGGCGCCGTGCTCGGCATCGCCCGCCTCCAGCACGCGCCGGTGCGTGTGCAAGCCGCGGTACTTGGGCAGCAGCGACGGGTGGATGTTCACCATGCGGCCCTTGAGCCGGCCGATCACGTCGTCGCCGAGCACGCGCATGAAGCCGGCCATGGCGACGATGTCCGGGCGCAGTCCCTCGAGCGCAGCCAGCAGCGCGCCGTCGAAGGCGGCGCGATCGGCGTACCGCGCGTGCGGCACCGCCACCGCCGCCACACCGGCGGCGCGTGCGCGCTCGAGGCCCGCCGCTTCGGCGCGGTTGCTGACGACGCCGGCAATCGTCGCCGGCAGCCGCCCGGCCGCGGCGGCGTCGAGGATGGCCTGGAGATTGCGGCCCTGCCCGGAAATCAGGACCGCGAGGCGCGGCGCGCTCACACGTACTTGACGTGTGGCGGACCCGCGACGATCTCGCCGAGCACCCACGGCGCGAGGCCGGCGCCGCGCAGCTGCTGCTGCGCGCGCGCGGCGTCGCCGGGCGCCACCGCGACGACGAAGCCGACGCCGCAGTTGAACGTGCGCCGCATCTCCGGCTCCGCCACGCCGCCTTGGTCCTGCAGCCAGTCGAAGATCGCCGGCCGCGCGAAACTGCCCATGTCCACGGCCGCGCCGCAGCCTTTCGGCAACACGCGCGGCAGGTTCTCGGTGAGGCCGCCGCCGGTGACGTGGGCCATGCCTTTCACCGGCACGCTCGCCATCAGCTCCAGCATGGGCTTGACGTAAATGCGCGTCGGCGCGAGCAGCGACTCGGCCAGCGTCGCGCCCGCCACGCGCCGGGACAGCCGGTGGCGGCCGCGCGCGACGATCTTGCGGATCAGCGAATAGCCGTTCGAATGCGGGCCCGACGACGGCAGCCCCAGCAGCACGTCGCCGGGAACGAGCCCGGAGCCGTCGATGACGGCGCCTTCCTCGACCACGCCGACGGCGAAGCCGGCCAGGTCGAAGTCCCCCTTCGCGTACAGGCCGGGCATCTCGGCGGTCTCGCCGCCGACCAGCGCGCAGCCCGCCTGGCGGCAGCCCTCGGCGATGCCGCGAATCACCGCCGCCGCGACCTTGTTGTCGAGCTTGCCGGTCGCGTAGTAGTCGAGGAAGAACAGCGGCTCGGCGCCCGACACCAGGATGTCGTTGACGCACATGGCGACGAGGTCGATGCCGAGGCCGTCGTAGCGCCGGGCCTCGATGGCGAGCTTGAGCTTGGTGCCGACGCCGTCGGTGCCGGACACCAGGATCGGCGCCTTGTACTTCTTCGGAATCCGCACCAGCGCGCCGAAGCCGCCGACACCGCCGACCACTTCGGGGCGCAGCGTCGGCTTGACGATGGCGCCGATGTCGTCGACCAGCGCGTCGCCGGCATCGATGTCCACGCCGGCGTCGCGATAGGTCAGCGGCCGGGGACGCACCCCTTTTTTCGCGGGTCTGGGAAAAGGGGTGCGTCCCCTTTTTTTGGCCTTGGACATGGAACCGAGCGGTCGCGAGGGAGCGCTATGGTATCGTAGCGGCGCCCCGGAAATCCTCGAAAATCCCCGTTTTTTCATGCGGCTATCTCGACCTTTAGCCCTTGCAGTGGCCCTTGCCGGCGTGCTGCTCGGCGCCGACCCGCCCGCCACGGCGGCGATGCTGCGCGGGCTGTACGAGGCCGCCGTGCCGGTGCGCAACCAGAGCGTCGAGGCGCGCGGGCCCGCACTGCAACAGGCGCTCGAGGCCGTGCTGGTGCGCGTGACCGGTCGGCGCGTGCTGCCATTGGAAGCGGCGGACCTGCTGCCGCGCGCGACCAGCCTGGTGCAAGGCTACGGCTACGAGACGGCGGGCCCGGGGCGCGAGCTGCAGTTGCGCGCCCGCTTCGACGGGCGCGCGCTCGAGAACGCCTTGCGCGGCCAGGGCCTGCGCTTCTGGGGCTCGAACCGGCCGGCGCACATCGCCTGGATCGCGCTGCGCGACGACGGCCATGCGCGCGCGGTGCTCGACGCGGCCTCGGCCGAGGCGCGTGCGCCCGCCGTGGCGGCGACCGCCGAGGCGCGCGGGCTGCCGCTGCGCTTTCCCGGCATGGACGCCACCGACCGCCAGATGGTCACGTTCAACGAGCTGTGGGACGGCGTCGTGACCGGCGCCGAGGGCGCCTCCAGCCGCTACAACGCGCGCATGGTCGTGATCGGTCGCGTCGGGCGCGAGGGCGGCCGCTGGCTGGCGCGCTGGACGCTGCTGTCCGGCGCTGGCGCCAGCGAGGACTGGATCAGCATGGGCGCGTCGCTCGACGAGGCGCTGGCCACGGGCATCCACGACCTCGCCGACCGCCAGGCCCAGCGCTTCGCGGTGCAGACCGGCACGGCGCGCGAGTTGCGGCTGCGCGTGTCGGGCGTCGAGTCGCTCAACGACTACGGCCGCGCGCTGAACTACCTGCGCGGGCTCGGCCCCGTGCTCAGCGCCCAGGTCGAGGTGGCCGAGCCCGGCGCGCTGACCTTCCGGCTGCGCGTCGAGGGCGACCCCGACACGCTGGCGCGCGTGATCGCCGCCGGCCGCGTGCTGCGCGCGCGCAACGACCTCGGGTTCGTGAGCCTGGACTATGAGCTGGTCCGCTAAGGTCACGCTGGCGGCCCTGGCCGGGCTGCTGGTCCTGCTGTATTTCCTCGGCCCGGTGCTGATGCCGTTCGCCGTGTCCGCGGGCCTGGCCTACATCGGCGACCCGCTGGTAGACCGGTTGCAGCGGCGCATGTCGCGCACGCTGGCGGTGACGCTGGTATTCGTGGTGCTGACCGCCGTGTCCCTGCCGATCCTGGTCCTGCTGCTGCCGCTGCTGGTGGACCAGGTGCGCGAGTTCATCTCTCACGTTCCGGCCTACCTCGACTGGATCCAGCGCAAGGGCCTGCCGGCGATCGGCGTGACGCTGCCGCCCGAGCTCCAGCTCGACTCCGCCAACCTCAGCCGCGTAATCGCGGAGAACCTGCCGCAGGCCGGCGGCATCGCGCGCGACGTGCTTGGCACGCTGTCGCGCTCCGGGGGCGCGTTCCTCGCCTTCGTCGCCAGCCTGCTGCTGATCCCGGTGGTGACGTTCTACCTGTTGCGTGATTGGGACCACCTGATCGCCTGGATCGACGGCGCCGTGCCGGCGGGCTCCCGCGACACCGTGCGCGCGCTCGCGCGCGAGTCCGACTTCGTGCTGTCGGGCTTCCTGCGCGGCCAGTTACTGGTGATGGCGGCCCTCGGCGCGCTGTACAGCGTCGGCCTGTGGATGGTCGGCGTGAAGTTCGCGCTGCTGATCGGCATCGGTGCCGGCCTGGTCAGCTTCGTGCCGTACCTGGGCTTCATCGCCGGCCTGCTGGCCGCCAGCATCGCGGTGCTGGCCCAGATGGAAGGCTGGGCGCCGCTGCTGGCCGTGCTGGTCGTGTTCGGCATCGGCCAGGTGATCGAGAGCATGCTGCTGACGCCGTGGCTGGTCGGCGATCGCATCGGCCTGCATCCGGTAGCGGTGATCTTCGCGGTCATGGCCGGCGGCCAGCTGTTCGGATTCACCGGCGTGCTGCTGGCGCTGCCGGCGGCGGCCGTGCTGGCCGTGCTGGCGCGCCACGCAATGGCGCGCTGGCGCGAGAGCGACCTCTACGGTCAGCCGTGAAGGGCTTGCAGCTGCCGCTGGGCGTCCAGCTTCCCGACACCGCCAGCTTCGAGACCTACTGCGCGGGACCCAACGGCGAGGCGGTCGCGGCGCTGCGCCGGGCGCTGCATTCCGACGCGCCGCCGGTGCTGCTGCTGTACGGCCCGTCGGGCACCGGCAAATCCCACCTGCTGCAGGCGCTCACGCGCGCCGGCGCGCGCGCGCGGGCCTGCGCCTACCTGCCGCTGCGCGAGTTGATCGCCGAGGGCGCGGCCCCGGGCGACACGCTGGACGGCATCGAGCGCGCGGAGCTGGCCTGTCTCGACGACGTCGACGCGGCGCTGGCGCGCGACGGCTGGCCGCTGGCGCTGCTACGGCTGCTCGACGCCCTGCGCGCGCGCGGCGGCCGCGCGGTGGTCTCGGCGCCGGCCGCGCCCGAGCGCCTGGCGCCGCCGCTGCCGGACCTGCGCACGCGCCTGGCGCAGGCGGCGGTGTACGGGCTCAAGCCGCTGTCCGACGCCGACCGCACCACGCTGCTGCACGAGCGTGCGCGCGCGCGCGGCCTCGAGCTGCCGCCCGACGCGGCGCGCCAGCTGCTCCAGCGCCTGCCGCGCGACCCCGGCAGCCTGGTCGCCGCCCTCGACCGCCTCGACCGCGCGCTGCTGTCCGCCCAGCGCAAGCTCACGCCGGCGTTCGTGCAGCAGTGGCTGAAAGACTCCGCTGATTGACTCGAAGGAGCGGGTCGGGCCCGGTGTGCCCGTCTCACTCCATGGCTCGCTCGATGCCCGCGCTGCTCGCTCCGCCAAGTCTGCGCTCGCGGCCGCGCGGGCACCCCTCGCTTCGCTCGGGGCTCCGTCTCGCTGCGCTTTTACTTCCGTGATCCGGGCACACCGGGCCCGACCCGATCCGTCAGTGCTTTGCCGGTCGCTGAGCGATCAGGCAGAGGTCGGCAGTGGGCCCGAAGCGACCTTTGGGCGCAAGCCCATCGGGAGCGAGGGCCTGCTGCCGACCTCCGCACAAATTCACGCTGCGCGCCGCGCCTCGACCGAGCGCGCGCGCACGAACAGCAGCAACGCCAGGAATTCGAGCGCGCCGATGACGGCAAGCGCGGCCGTCAGCGGCGTGCGGTTCACGAGCAGGCCGGCGATGTAGAAGACCAGCAGCATGCTCGCCCAGGCATAGGTGTACGTCCGGCCGCGCCACAGTCCGGGTAGCGGCGCCAGCAGCAGCAGCGCCAGCAGCGCGCCGGTCAGGCCGCCGGCGAGCGGCAGGCCGGCCAGCAGCGCGGCGTGCGCGGCCAGCGCGGCCACGCGCAGGCGCGCGCTGAGCGGCGGGCGTTCGGTCATGGCAGCATTGTGCCCATGTTCGATCCGCACGCGCTGCTGCTGTTCGTGATTGCCGGCCTGGTGCTGAACTTCACCCCGGGGCCCGACTTGCTGTACATCACCGCGCGCAGCCTCGGCCAGGGCTGGCGCGCTGGCGCGGCCTCGTCGCTCGGCATCGCCGCCGGCTGCCTGGTGCACACCGCCGCCGCGGCGCTCGGCATCAGCGTGCTGCTCGCCGCCTCGCCGCTGGCCTACGACGCGGTGCGGCTCGCCGGCGCGGCCTATCTCGTGTTCCTCGGCGTGCAGGCCCTGCGTCGGCGCGCGGCGCCCGGCACGGTGGCCGAGCTGCCGCCCGATTCGCCGCGCCGCGTGTTCTGGCAGGGCTTCACCACCAACGTGCTCAACCCCAAGGTGGCGCTGTTCTTCCTCGCTTTCCTGCCGCAGTTCGCCGACCCGGCGCGCGGCGCCTTCGCGCTGCAAGTGCTGGTGCTCGGCCTGATCTTCATCGCCAACGGGTTGTGGGTGTGCCTGCTGGTCGCGCGCTCCGCCGCCGCCATGGCGGACTGGGCGCGGCGCAAGGCGGGCGCGATGACGTGGATTCAGCGCGGCAGCGGCGCGCTGCTGGTCGGTCTGGGGCTGCACCTCGCGGTTAACGGGAGACAGGCATGAATGCCAACGAAGCGACCCTCCGGCGTTTCTACGAAGCGTTCCAGAAGCGCGACGCCGCCACCATGGCGGCGTGTTACGCGCCCGACGTGCGATTCTCGGATCCGGTTTTCCCCGACCTGCGCGGCGCCGACGCCGGCACCATGTGGAAGATGCTGTGCGAGCGGGGCAAGGACCTGAAGATCGAGTTCCGCGACGTGCGCGCCGATGAAGCCGGCGGCAGCGCGCACTGGGAGGCCTGGTACACGTTCAGCACCACGGGCCGCAAGGTCCACAACGTCATCGACGCGGCGTTCGAGTTCCGCGACGGCCGGATCGTGAAGCACACCGACCGCTTCGACCTCTACCGCTGGTCGCGCCAGGCGCTGGGCCTCCCCGGCGTGCTGCTCGGCTGGACGCCGCTGCTGCAGAACAAGGTCCGCGCGATGGCGAAGAAGAACCTCGACGACTACGCCGCGAGGGCTACAGGCGCAGCAGCACGCTGACCACGCCCTGCCAGCGCGCGTAGCGCGTGCCGCCGTCGGCCGTCGAGTCGATGCGGCGCGCCTGGGCGTCCACCGCCAGTCGCCCCGACAGGGGCACGTTCAGGCCGAATGTCCCGATGTGCGTTTGCGCGTCGACCCGGTAGGCAAACTGCCCATCCAGCGCATCATCAGGGTCGCAGGCAGTTGCCGACCCGCAGCCGCCGGGGAGATGGGACGACTTCGGCGGCAGGGTGCCCGTCGAAACCACGTCCCCGTCCTGGAACTGGTAGCCGCCGTACAGCGTAAAGCGCGGCGCCACGACCCAGTCGAGGTTCAAGCCCGCAGACCAGCCCGAGAGGTCGAAGACGGAGCTGCCCGAGCGACGTTCCGACGCGGCAAAGCTGAGGCGCGCCGCGATCGTCGTCGTCAGCGGCTCGGTCACGAACAGTCCCCCACGGAACTCGAGACCATCACGCATCGTGCTGTCGAACTCCAGCACGCCTGCCGAAATCCAGCCGGCGAAGGTCGGCATGTAGAAGCCGCCGGTCGGACGGTGCGACAGGCGGGTCATGGCCAGCAGGCGCACGTTCGACAGCCCGTCCTCGGCCTCGTAGCCGTCGCCCTGCAGGCCGCCGCGCAGCAGCAACGCGGTGTTCAGGGACAGCGCGCGCACGTAGTCCAGGTTCACGCCGCCCGAGATCACGCCGCTGTCGCGCGCGTCACCGCCCATGGCGGCATTGCCGACGTTGTCGTCGTAGCCCACGCCGAGGTCGGCGCTCCAGTGCAGTCTCACGTGGTGCTCGGCGCCTGCCGGTCCCGCGAGCAGCAGCAACGCCGTGCCGATCGCGGCCGCCAGGCCCTCTCTGCGGTGTGAATCGCCCATTGCCCCTTCCCTGGCCGCGTCCGATGCCGGTTGCCTTATATTAAGACCAATCGAGGAACAGACCTCCATGGCCATCTCCGATCCGCAGTTCGATGCGCGCCGCCGGTATCTGGTGCGCGCGCTCTCGCTCGGCTGGCTCGCCGGCGGAATCGGCTGGAACTCAGCCGCTCTGGCGGCGCTGTTCGGCAAGCTGCCGGGCAAGCTGCCGGCCGGCAAGTCCGTGTTCGAGGTCAAGGGCGAGGTGCTGATCGACGGCAAGCCGGTCACCGAGAGCACCGTGATCAAGCCGACCGACAAGATCATGACCGGCACCAACAGCTACGTGATCGCGGCGGTCGGCGCGAACTCCTTCATCCTTCGCGACCGCTCGGTGCTCGACCTCGGCGGCGGCAACCCGCTCAAGCAGGTCATGCGGCTGGTCAGCGGCAAGTTCCTCGGCGTGTTCGGCAAGCTCGGCCGCGGCCGCTCGCTGTCGCTCAACACGCCGATCGCCACCATCGGCATCCGCGGCACCGGCCTCTACGCCGAGTCCGACCCCGACAAGACCTACCTGTGCACTTGCTACGGCACCACCGAGATGGCGGCGGCAACTGACTACGAGTTCGGCGCGCCCGCCGGCGCCCGTGATCGCAAGCCCAAGGCCGACGGGCGCGAGCCGGTCGAGACCACAACCGTCACGGCGCAGCACCACGACGCGCCGAAGTACATCCTGGCGCAGCCGGAAAGCGGCAAGCGCATAACGCCGGCGCCGTTCATCAACCACACCGACCTCGAGTTGATGACGCTCGAGGCGCTGGTCGGCCGCGAAGCGCCGTTCGGGCTGCCGGCAGGCGAGTACGAGGCGCCGCGGCGGGAATACTGAAAAAAGGGGTCAGATCCATTTTCGACCACCGAGGGCGGGGCTCTCCGGGCGTCACCGAAAATGGATCCGACCCCTTTTTTCTCCTTTTCTCTTCTTCCTACTTCTGGAACCAGCGCAGGCTGAGCGCGTCGAGCACTTTGTGTGAGTAGTGCGCGCGGCCGGTGCTGCCGTTGTAGCGCGCCAGCCCCTTGACCAGGTCGCCCCTCTCGCGGTCGAGGTAGTACTTCAGGATGGTGCAGCCCATGCGCAGGTTGGTCGGCGCGTGGAACAGGTTGTCGTACGGCCGGTTCAGCTCCCTGAGCCAGAACGGCATGACCTGCATGTAGCCCTGCGCGCCGACTTTCGACACCGCGAAGCGGTCGAACTTGCTCTCGATTTCGATCACCGACAGCACCAGCTCCGGCGCCACGTCCGCGCGCCGCGCCTCGCTGTGCACCAGGCGCAGGAACGCCAGCCGCTCCTTGCGATCCGGCAGCGCCCTGGGCGCGTAGCGCTCCATGCGGTCCGACATGTCGGCGAGCCAGACCTCGGCGTCGAACGGATGCTCGAAGCTGTCGGACGCGCTCACCGCCTCGAGCAGCAGCCTGCGCAGCTCCGGGTCGGGCGCTTCGCTCATCTCGGCGTGCGCAAGCATCGGCGCGAGGAGCAATGTCACCCCGGCGAAAGCGACGCGTAGCGTCGTCCGCCGGCATGACGGACTCATGTGCCGATCGCCTCGAGCACGGCTTCGAGGGTGGCCGGGATCATGCGCGCGGCCTTGTCGCGCCGCCGCTTGTACTCGAACTGGCCCGCGGCGAGGCCCTTGTCGCCGACGACGATGCGGTGCGGGATGCCGATGAGGTCGGCGTCGGCAAACATCGCGCCGGGGCGCTCGCCCCGGTCGTCGAGCAGCACCTCGATGCCGGCCGCAGCCAGGTCGTCGTGAAGCTTTTCCGCGGCGGCCTTCGCCGGCGGCGACTTGGCCGGGTTGATCGGGCAGACGATCACGCGAAACGGCGCCACTGCGTCCGGCCAGGCAATGCCGTGCTCGTCGTGGCACTGCTCGACGACGGCGGCGGCGACGCGCGTGATGCCGATGCCGTAGCAGCCCATTTCCGGCATCACTTCCTTGCCTGCCGCATCGAGCACGGTCAGGTGCATGGCCTCGGTGTACTTGCGCCCCAACTGGAAGATGTGGCCGACCTCGATGCCGCGCACCAGTTTCAGCGAGCCGCCGCCGTCGGGCGACGGATCGCCCTCCTTCACCAGGCGCAGGTCCGCGCCTTCCGGCTCCGGGCAGTCACGGCCCCAGTTCACGCCGGTCGTGTGGTAGCCGTCGCGGTTGGCGCCGCACACGAAGTCGGCCAGCACGTGCGCGGCGTAGTCGGCCACGACCGGCACCTTGCCGCCGAGCGGCCCGAGGAATCCCGGCTGCGCGCCGAAGGCACAGCGGATCTCCTCATCGGTGGCCAGTTGCAGCGGCGCCTTGACCCGCGGATGGTGCGCGGCCTTGACCGCGTTGAGCTCGTGGTCGCCGCGCAGCGCCAGCGCCACCAGGCCGCCGGCGCGCGCGTGCACGACGATCAGCTTCACCGTCTGCGGCAGCGGAACCCTCAGCAGCTCCGCGACCGCCTCGCAGGTCTTCTGCGTCGGCGTCGGCACGTCCTGCCTCGAAGCGCCCGCCGCCAGCCGCGCGCCGGCGGGCCGTGTCTCCGCCGCCTCGATGTTCGCCGCGTACTCGCCGCCGTCCGACACTGCCAGCAGGTCCTCGCCGGAATTCGCCAGCACGTGGAACTCCTCGGAGCGGCTGCCGCCGATGCTGCCGGGGTCGGCCTTGACGATGCGGAACTGCACGCCGGTGCGCGTGAAGACGCGGGTGTAGGCCGCGCGCATGTTGTCGTACTCGCGCGCCAGGTCGGCTTCGTCGAGGTGGAACGAATAGGCGTCCTTCATGATGAACTCGCGCGCGCGCATGACGCCGAAGCGCGGCCGGATCTCGTCGCGGAACTTGGTCTGGATCTGGTAGTAGTTGACCGGCAGCTGGCGGTAGCTGCGCACGTCCTGGCGCACGTGGTAGACGATGACTTCCTCGTGCGTCGGGCCGTAGACGTAATCGCGCTCGTGGCGGTCCTTCAGGCGCAGCAGCTCGGGGCCCATCGCCTGCCAGCGGCCGGACTCCTGCCACAGCTCGGCCGGGTGGATGCTCGGCATCAGCACTTCGAGCGCGCCGGCGCGGTTCATCTCCTCGCGCACGATCGCTTCGACCTTGCGCAGCACGCGCAGGCCGATCGGCAGCCAGGTGTACAGGCCCTTGCCGAGCATGCGGATGTAGCCGGCGCGCAGCAGCAGCTTGTGGCTGGCGACCTCGGCGTCCGCGGGCGTCTCCTTGGTGGTGGCGAGCGGGTACTGGGACAGGCGCATGTTCGGTCCTTGTGGGGCGCGCGCATTCTAGCGTCATGCTGCGTGGGGCCGGTGTGCCCGTCTCGCTACATGGCTCGCCTCACCGCGCCTTGCGAAAGCTCGCCATGTCTCGCTTTCGCTGCGGCGCGCCCCGTCCGGGCAAGCGGCACGAAACGCCGCTTTCCCGGCGGGGCTCCGGTTCGGCTGCGCTTTACTTCCGCGATCCGGGCACACCGGCCCCTCTGATCGGTCAGGGCCTCCCGTGGCAAATACCCGGGCTGCCCGATCCCGCGAGGTCATTGGGCCTGCCGGGCGGAAGTAGAAGCGCAGCGAGACACGGGCCGCATGCCGGCCCGCCCGAGCGCGTAGCGCGAGGGGTGCCCGCGCGTCCGCGAGCGGAGACTTGGCGGAGCGAGCAGCGCGGGCATCGAACGAGCCATGGAGCCCGGCAGGCCCAATGACCGAAGCCGTGAGCAAGACGAGCAGTCCCCGGAGGGAGCCACCCGACCCGCCCCTTCGAGACAACGCCGAGTCAGTCGTCGAACCAGAGCCCGGGATTGAGAAGGCCGTGTGGGTCGAGCTCGCGCTTGGCCGCGCGGATCGCGGCGCGGAACGGCGCCGGGATCTCGGTGCGCGCCCAGCGCCGGTGGTCGCGGCCCATGGCGTGGTGGTGGCTCATGGTGCCGCCGTTGGCGATCACCGCCTCGGAGGCGGCGGCCTTGATCTCCCACCACTGGTCGACCAGCGAGCCGTGCCGGCCCGGTCCGAAGAAGGCGAAGTACAGGCACAGGCCGTCGCTGTAGCAGTGCGTGCTGCGCGTGGAGACCGCGCCGGCGCCACACACTTTCGTCACGGCCTTCAGCGTGGCCTCGCGCACGGCGTGATAAAAGCCCGGCACCGCCGACCACGGCACCGCGGTCTCGAACGTATCGGAAATCACGCCGTAATCCAGCAACGCATCGCGGATGTAGGGCTGGCGGAAGAAGGTGTTGCGCCAGTCGCCAACACCTGCTTCCGCCTCTTTTTCCTTCACCTCGCCGCCGTGCTGACGGCACAACTCCTGCGCCGCGCCGAAGGTTTCCTGCAACGGCGCACCGGCGGATTCGAAAGCCAGCACCATCAGCGCGCCGCTCGCGGCCTTGCCGCTGAACGCGCGCGACAGCAGGTGCTCGTACGGGTCGAGGATGCGCAGCTGCGTCGGCTGGATGCCGGCGTGCAGCAGCGCGCGCGCGGCATCGAGCGCCGCCTCGAAGGTCTTGAAGCGCACGCCGGCCGACACGCGCAGCGAAGGCAGGGCGACGCAGCGCAGGTGCACGTCGGTGATCACGCCGAGCGCACCTTCGCTGCCGCACCACAGGCGGTTGGGATCGGGCCCGATGCTCGACGCCGGCAGGCGGCGCGTCTCGGCGCGCCGGCCGTCCGGCAGCGTCACGCCGAGCGCCTGCACGCGGTCCTCGATCTTGGCCAGGCCGGTGGAGAAATGGCCGGCGCCGCGCGTCGCCACCCAGCCGCCGAGCGTGGAATGGAAGTACGACTGCGGGAAGTGCCGCACGGCGAGGCCGTGCGGCTTGAGCGCCGCCTCCAGGTCGGGGCCGAGGATGCCGGCCTCGGCGTGAACCGTGCGCGAGCGCGCGTCCACGTCGAGCACCCGGTTCATGCCGCGCAGCGACAGCGTGACCACGCCGTCGAATTCGTCCAGCCCTTCGGCGTTGACGCCGCCGACCACGCTCGAGCCGCCGCCGTAGGGGATCAGCGCGAGTTCCTCGGCCTGCGCCCATTGCAGCACGCGCTCGAGCTCCGCCTGGTTGCGCGCAGTGGCCACCGCGTCCGGTACGCCGGCAAGCGTGGCGCCGCGCAGGGCGGCGAGGTCGCGGAAGCTGCGGCCGCGCGCGTGGAGCAGGCGCGTGGCCTGCGCCGTGCTGACGCAGCCCTCCAGCACCGGCGGCGGCGTCAGGCGCGGGCGCGGCAACTCGACGGCCTCCGGTCGCGGCGGCGGCCGGCGTTCGAGGCCCTTGCCGCCGAACCAGGCGCCGGCGACCTTCAGCACGGCTTCGCGCTCGCGCTCGCCGAGGGCGTCCTCGAGGTAGCCCCAGCCGACCGGATTGAGCGTCCTGGCGCCGCTCATATGATCCGAAGCTCGCGCTCAACCCTGCCCTTGCCTTCCTCGCAGCGCAGCTGCAGCACGCCCTTGGTGTCGATCGAGATCAGCAACTGGCGCCCGGCGCCGGGCGCTTCGCCGCCGGAGCGGTAGTGCGCCCACACCGCCTGCCCCGCCGGAGCGCCGCTCGTGCCGGGCAACACCGACACCGGCACGCCGTCGCGCGCGCCGATGATGCCGTGCACGGGCGCGCCGCCCGCTTTCTGCGCCTCCGCCAGCAGCGCGATCGCCAGCCGCCGCGGAATGATCAGCGGCGCGCCCGCGGATTGGCGGGGGCTCATCGCGCGCACACCGGACAGGCCGGATCGCGCGCGAAGGTTATTGTGCGCCAGGTCATGTCCAGAGCATTCCAGATTTGCAGGCGGTTCACACCGGCCTCGCGGCCCAGCAGCAGCTTGAGCGCCGCCAGCGCCTGCAGGCTGCCGATGGCGCCGACTACCGGGCCCAGGATGCCGGCCTCCTCACAGGCCTCGGCCGGCGCGCCGGGCTGCGGAAACAGGCAGGCGTAGCAGGCGCCGTCGCCGCGGCGCGTGTCGCACACGGCGAGCTGGCCCTCGAAGCGGATCGCGGCGCCGGAAACCAGCGGCTTCCTCGCGCGCACGCAGGCGGCGTTGATGGCGAAGCGCGTCGGGAAGTTATCGGTGCAGTCGAGCACCACGTCCGCCTCCGCGACCATCGCCGCGAGCCGCGCCGGCTCCAGCCGGCCCTCGAACGCGGTGACCTCGACCTCCGGGTTGAGCGCGGCGAGCCGCGCGCGGGCGGCTTCGGTCTTGGGGCGGCCGACGTCGCCGGCGACGTACAGCACCTGGCGCTGCAGGTTGGCCGGCTCGACGCGGTCGCGGTCGGCCACCAGCAACCGGCCGAGGCCCGCGCCGGCGAGGTACAGCGCGGCCGCCGAGCCGAGGCCGCCGAGCCCGACCACCAGCGCCGACGAGTCGCGCAGCAGCTGCTGGCCGTGCACGCCGACCTCGCGCAGCACCACCTGGCGGCTGTACCGGGAAAAATCAGGCACGCTGCCCGCCCGTCGCGCGTTCGTGGCCGGCGAGGTCGCGGCGCGTCTCGACGCCGGTGAACCCCGCGCGCGCCATTAGCTCGCGCACCGCGGCGCCCTGCGCGGCGCCGTGCTCCACCAGCAGCCAGCCGCCCGCGCGCAGCTGCGCCGGCGCGCCGGCGCCGATGGCGCGCAGCGCGTCGAGCCCGTCGGCCCCGGCAATCAGGGCCGCTGCCGGCTCGTACTTCAGCTCGGCGAGGTGCGGGTCGCCCTCGGCGACGTACGGCGGATTCGACACAATCAGGTCGAACGCGTCATTCCCGCGAACGCCTGTCCTGAGCGCAGTCGAAGGGCGGGAATCCAGTGCCTTGAACAGGTCGCCTTGGAGAAACGTCACGTTGCGGATGCCGAGGCGGCTCGCGTTGGCGCTCGCAACGCGAAGGGCAGCGTGCGAAACATCGCTGGCGGTCACACGAGCGTCCGGGCGCTCGTTTGCAATGGCCAGCGCGATCGCTCCGGAACCGGTGCCAAGATCCAAGACGCTGGATTCCCGCTTTCGCGGGAATGACAAGAACCACTCCACCAGCAGCTCGGTCTCGGGCCGCGGCACCAGCACGTCGGGCGTGACCTCGAGCTCGAGCGACCAGAACTCCTTTACGCCGGTCAGGTACGCCAGCGGCTCGCCCGCCACGCGCCGCGCCAGCAGGCGCTCGAAGTCACCGAGCTCCTCGGGGGTCAGCACGCGGTCGTCGCGCGCGACCACGCCGGCGCGGGTAACGTCGAGCACGTGCGCCAGCAGCAGCTCGGCGTCGAGCCGCGTGCCGAGCAGCGTCGCGGCGTTGACCAGCGCGCCGCCGCTGGTCACGCCGCGTCTCCGATCTCCGCCAGCTGCTCGGCCTGGTGCTCGGCCAGCAGCGCGCCGATGACCGGCGCGAGCCCGCCCTCGACGATGCTCTCCAGCTGGTACAGCGTCAGGTTGATGCGATGGTCGGTCAGGCGGCCCTGCGGGAAATTGTACGTGCGGATGCGCTCGGAACGGTCGCCGGTGCCGACCAGTTTCTTGCGCGTGGCGGCCATTTCCTTCTGCTGCCGGCCGCGCTCGGCGTCGAGCAGGCGCGCCCGCAGCAGCGCCATCGCGCGCGCGCGGTTCTTGTGCTGGCTGCGCTCGTCCTGGCACTCGACCACGATGCCGCTGGGCAGGTGGGTGATGCGGATGGCCGACTCGGTCTTGTTGACGTGCTGGCCGCCGGCGCCGCTGGCCCGGTAAGTGTCCACCTTGAGCTCGGCCGGGTTGATCGGCTGCGCCTGCGCTTCCTCGATTTCCGGCAGCACCGCCACCGTCGCGGTCGAGGTGTGGATGCGGCCCTGCGCCTCGGTCTCCGGCACGCGCTGCACGCGATGCGCGCCGGACTCGAACTTCAGCTGCGAGTACGCGCCGCTGCCGGCGATGCGCGAGATGATCTCCTTGTAGCCGCCGTGCTCGCCGGCGCTGGCCGACAGCACCTCGACGGTCCAGCCGCGGCCTTCCGCGTACCTTACGTACATGCGGTGCAGGTCGCCGGCGAAGATCGCCGCCTCGTCGCCGCCGGCGGCGCCGCGGATCTCGAGGAACACGTTGTTGTTGTCGAGCGGGTCCTTCGGCACCAGGCAGGCCTTGAGTTTCTCCTCGAGCGCGCCGCGCCGCTGCTCCGCGGCCGGCCGCTCGGCGTCGGCCATCGCGCGCAGCTCGCGGTCCGGGTCGGACTGCATCTGCACGAGGTGCTCGAGCTCCTGCAGCACGCCACGGTACTCGGCGTAGCCCTCGGCCAGCGGGCCGAGCTGCGCGTACTCCTGCGACAGGCGGCGGAATTTTTCCTGGTCGCCGATCACCTCGGGCGACGCCAGTTCGCGCTCGATCTCGGCCCGGCGCTCGGCCAGGCGTTCGAGTTTGCTGAGGAGGGAGGCTTTCATGGGCGGGAAGCGGGCGGTGGGGGACGGGATGACGGGGTGCGCGGTCCGCTTCGCTACTTCTCGCCCTCCTCGTCCGGCAGGTCGAACAGCTTGCGCGCGCTGTTCAGCAGCAGCGCCTGCTCCACGGCGTCGGCGTGACGCAGCGCCGCTGACGGCGCGTGCACCAGCTTGTTCGACAGGGTGTCGGCCACGAACGCCAGCACTTCGTCCACCGGGCGGCCGCCCGCGAGCATGCGGCGCGCCTTGTCGAGCACGTCGTCGCGGTGGCCGCGCGCCAGCTCGCGCAGCGCGCGGATGGTCGGCGCCGCGTCGCGCGCCTCGAGCCAGCGGTTGAAGCCCGCGGCGTACTCCTCGACCAGGGCCTCGGCCTGGCGCGCCTCGGCGCCGCGCAGCTTGAGGTTCTCCGCCACCACCTTGCGCAGGTCGTCGATGGTGTACAGGTAGACGTCCTCGAGCTCGGCAATTTTCGGGTCGATGTCGCGCGGCACCGCGAGGTCGATCATGAACACCGGCTTGCGCCGGCGTCGCGACAGGGCGCGCTCCATCGCCGGCCGTTCCAGCACCAGGCCGTGCGCGCCAGTGCTCGACACGATCAGGTCGGCGTCCGGCAGGTACGAGGGCAGGTCCTGCAGCGGGATGGCGTACCCGGACACCGCGCGCGCCAGGCGCTGCGCGCGATCCAGCGAACGGTTGGCGATCAGCAGGCGGCTGATGCCCTGGCCGCGCAGGTGCCGGGCCAGCAGCTCGGCGATCTCGCCGGCGCCGATGACCAGCGCGGCCTGCTGGCGGAAGTCCGCGAAGATGTGCCGCGCGAGCTGCACGGCGGCGTAGGCGACCGACACCGGGTGCGCGCCGACCTGGGTGCGCGAGCGCACCAGCTTGGCCACCGCGAAGGCGTGCTGGAACAGGCGCCCCAGCACCGGCCCGAGGGCGCGCGCCGTGCCGGCGACCGCGTACGAATGCTTCATCTGCCCGAGGATCTGCGGCTCACCGACGATCATCGAGTCCAGCCCCGAGGCCACGCGCAGGCTGTGCAGGATGCTGCCGTGGTCGCGGTGCGAGTAGCGGTACTTCTCCAGCAACCCTTCCGGCAGCTGCCGCTCGCGGCGCCACCACTCCAGCAGGCGGGCGTCGTCGGCCTCGCCGGCGACCGTCATCAGCTCGGTGCGGTTGCAGGTCGACACGATGGCCGACTCGGCTACACCCGGCAGCGCGCGCAGGCGCGCCAGCGCCTCGGGCAGCCCGGCGTCCGGGAACGCCACGCGCTCGCGGACGTCGAGGGGCGCCTGATGGTGGCTGAGACCGAGCGTAAGCAGCATGGGAGCGAATTGTACCCACGGAACTGCGCTATAGTGGGGCTGCCTAAGTGCTTTAGCTTCAAGACCTTGCGTCACCGGATGCGCTTTTCTCCCGAGTTCCTCGCCCCGCTGGTCGCCACCGGCCTGCTGCTGGCGGGCAGCGGCTGCGCCAGCGCCGGCGAACCCCGCATGCCGACCCCGCGCGCGCAGGCCCAGTACCACGTGCTGGTCGGTGAGATGGCCGCGCAGCGCCGCCAGCCCGAGCTCGCGGCGCGCGAATTCCTGAAGGCCCTCGAGTACGCGCCGGACCCCGAGCTCGCCATGCGCGCGACCAGCCTCGCGCTGGCGGCGAAGAACGAGCCGCTGGCGCTGAGCGCCGCGCGGCGCTGGCAGGCGCTGGCGCCCGACGAGGCCGACCCGCGCGAGGCCGTGGCGCGCCTGGCGCTGCGCGCCGGACGCCGCAACGAGACGCTGAACCAGTGCGAAGCGCTGATTCGCGGCCACGCCGGCGGCATCGACCAGGGCTTCCGCCAGGTGGCGCAGGTACTGGCGCAGGAAGGCGGCAAGCAGGAGCAGGCGCTGGCGGTCATGGAGCAGCTGCGCCGCAAGTGGCCGGAGCGCTCCGGGGCGTGGCACGCGCAGAGCCTGCTGGCGCTGCGCTTCGGCCAGATCGAGTTGGCCGAGCAGAGCGCGCGCGAGGCGCTGCGCCTGGCGCCGGGCTCGCGCGACTCGCTGCTGCTGCTGGCGGGCGTGCTGGTGCGCAAGGGCGACGTCGCCGGCGCGGACGCGGCGATGGCCGAGCTGCTCAAGGACGCCGACGCGCCCGAACTGCGCATGGGCTACGCGCGGCTGCTGCTCGAGGCCGAGCAGATCGACGCCGCGCGCCGGCAGTTCGAGGCCATCATCGCCGCCCGGCCCGAGGCGCGCGAAGCGCGCTTCGCACTGGGCTTGCTCGAGCTCGAGCGCGAGGACCTCGACGGCGCGGAGGCGCATTTCAAGGCGCTGCTCGAGGCGCCGGACTTCCGCCAGCGTGCGGCCTATTACCTGGGGCGCATCGAGGAAACGCGCCGCAACCCGGCGCGCGCGCTGGAATGGTACGACCAGGTCACCGAGGGCGAGCAGGCGATCGAGGCGTTGACGCGCCGTGCGCTCGCGCTGGCCAAGCTCGGCCGTGCCGCCGAGGGCCGGCGGCTGCTGTCCGACATGCGGCGCGAGCTGCCGATGTTCGCCACGCGCTTCTACCTGGCCGAGGGCGAGCTGCTGCTCGAGGCCGGCGCCGCGGCCGAATCGCTGGCGCTGTACGACCAGGCCCTGCGCGAGCACCCGGACCACGCCGACCTGCTGTACGGCCGCTCGCTGGTGCACGAGCGCCTGAAGGACGTCGGCGCCGCCGAGGCCGACCTGCGGCGCATCCTCGCGGGCGACGCCGACGACGCCCGCGCGATGAACGCGCTCGGCTACATGCTGACGGTCCACACCGAGCGGCTCGACGAAGCGCGCACGCTCATCGTGCGCGCGCTCGAACTGACGCCCGACGACGCCGCCGTGATCGACAGCATGGGCTGGGTCGAATTCCGCCAGGGCCGGCATCGCGAGGCGCGGGCGCTGCTGGAGAAGGCCTTCAGCAAGGCGCGGGACCCGGAGATCGCCGCGCACCTCGGCGAGGTGCTGTGGATGCTCGGCGAGCGCGACCAGGCGCGGGCGATCTGGGAAGCGGCGCTGACGCGCGATCCCGATCACCGCGTGCTGCGCGACACCGTCGAACGGCTGACGCGCTGAGAAAGGGGACAGATTCATTTTTCCGCGCTCACCGGGACACCGTGCCGCCCCCCCCGAAAACAAGTCTGTCCCGCTTTTTTCATCGGTTATCCTGCTGACCCTGCTCCTGCAAGGCTGCTTTCCCGTGAAATCCTCCGAATCGTCGCAACTCGCCTGGGAAGCCCGGCGCGAGCGGCTGGTCGGGATCGACCGCTTCACGCTGCAGGCGCGCGTTTCCTCGGGCGGCCTGTTCGGCGTCAGGGGCAACCTGCACTGGCGCCAGCTGCCGGAGTCGTTCGACATGCGCGTGGCCGGGCCGTTCGGCGTCGGCGCCGCCAGCATCAGCGGTAACGGCCGCGAAGTGCAGATCCGCACCGCCAAGCGCAGCTTCACCACCACCGACCCGGAGGGCGACCTCAAGGCGCGCCTGGGCTGGACCTTCCCGGTCTCGCACCTGCGCTACTGGGTGCTCGGCCAGCCCGCCCCGGGCTCGAAGGCCGCGTTCGAGTTCGACCATGCCGGGCGCATCATTTCGCTCGAGCAGGACGGCTGGACGCTGGCGTTCGACGAGTACCAGCGCGCCGGAACGCTCGAGCTGCCGCGCCGGTTCGAGGTGGCCAACAGCGAGCTGCGCCTGAAGGTCGTCGTCGACACGTGGTCCGACCTGCCCGCCCCGAAGTAGCCGGCGCGCCGGCCTGGCCGGCCCCCGCCAAGCTCAACCTGTTCCTGCACGTGGTCGGCCGCCGCGCCGACGGCTACCACGAGCTGCAGACCCTGTTCCAGTTCCTCGATTACGGCGACGAGCTGCACTTCGCGCCGCGCCGCGACGGCCTGCTCCAGCGCGTGACGCGCGTGCCCGGCGTGCCCGAGGGCGAGGACCTGTGCCTGCGCGCGGCGCGCGTGCTCAAGGAACACGCCGGCTGCACGCTGGGCTGCGACATCCGCGTGGACAAGCGCATCCCGCTGGGCGGCGGGCTCGGCGGCGGCAGTTCGGACGCCGCCACCACGCTGGTCGCCCTGAACCGCCTGTGGCGGCTGGGACTCGACGACGATGCGCTGGCCGCGATCGGCGTGGGCCTCGGCGCCGACGTGCCGGTGTTCGTGCGCGGGGTCGCGGCCTGGGCCGAGGGCATCGGCGAAAAGCTCACGCCGGTGCTGCCGCCCGAGCCCTGGTACCTGGTGGTGACGCCGCGCTGCGCCGTTGACACGCGCGAGATGTACGCCGACCCCCGCCTGTCGCGGGCGACGCCGCGCATCCATTGGGGCGACTTCGTCGTCGGGCGCAGCGGCAACGACTTCGAACCGGTGGCGCGCCGGCGCCACCCGGAGGTCGGCCAGGCGCTGGACTGGGCCGCCCGCTACGGCCGCGCGCGCCTGTCCGGCAGCGGCGCCTCGGTGTTCGTCGCCTTCGAGCAGCGCGAGGCGGCCGAGCAGGTCGGCACGCAGGTGCCGACGGCCTGGCGCTGGTTCGTCGCCAAGGGGCTCAACCGGTCCCCGCTGCGCACCGTATAATTCGCGCCCGTTGGAGCGAATGGGGCGTCGCCAAGTGGTAAGGCAGCGGGTTTTGATCCCGTCATTCGGTGGTTCGAATCCATCCGCCCCAGCCAGCTTCGGGTTGCCACAAGCGACCCGAAGTTGCCCCGGCGCGGGCCGGGGCCCAGCGCCTTTTTGCTGGGCAGGGCCAAGACACTGGATTCCGGCTTTCGCCGGAATGACGAGGCTGACGTGGAAGGGAACGGAATGTCCGACCGCTCGCTGATGCTGTTCGCCGGCAACGCCAACCGGCCGCTGGCCCAGGAGATCGCCAACTACCTGAAGGTGCCGCTGGGCCAGGCCGTGATCGGCAAGTTCTCCGACGGCGAAGTCCAGGTCGAGATCCTCGAAGGCGTGCGCGGCCGCGACGTCTTCATCGTGCAACCGACCGGCGCGCCGACCAATGACAACGTCATGGAGCTGCTGATGATGATCGACGCCATGCGGCGTGCGTCGGCCGGCCGCATCACGGCGGTGATCCCCTACTTCGGCTACGCGCGCCAGGACCGCCGGCCGCGCTCCACGCGCGTGCCGATTTCGGCCAAGGTCGTGGCCAACATGATCGGCAAGTGCGGCGCCGACCGCGTGCTGACCATGGACCTGCACGCCGACCAGATCCAGGGTTTCTTCGACATCCCGGTGGACAACGTCTACTCCTCGCCGGTGCTGCTCGGCGACATCTGGCGCCAGAAGCACGAGGACATGATCGTGGTCGCGCCCGACGTCGGCGGCGTGGTGCGCGCGCGCGCGGTGGCCAAGCGCCTCGACGACGCCGACCTCGCCATCATCGACAAGCGCCGCCCGCGCCCGAACGAATCCGAGGTCATGAACATCATCGGCGAGGTGGAGAACAAAACGTGCGTGCTGATCGACGACCTCGTCGACACGGCCGGCACCCTCGGCCATGCCGCCAAGGCGCTGAAGGACGAGGGCGCGAAGAAGGTCGTGGCCTACGTCACGCACGCGGTCCTGTCGGGCCCCGCCGTCAGGAACGTCAGCGGTTCGGTGCTCGACGAGCTGGTCGTAACCGATACGCTGCCGCTGCGCCCCGACGCGGCGGCCTGCCCGAAGATCCGCCAGCTCAAGATCGGCGGCCTGCTGGCCGAGACCATCCGGCGCATCAGCGCGGAGGAGTCGGTCAGCTCCCTGTACGTGGACTGAAAAAGGGGACGCACACCTTTTTCAACTCGGGGCGTTCTCCGGAAAAAGGTGTGCGTCCCCTTTTTTGACCGGCGCCGCCGGCGGCTTCCAGCCTTCGATCATCTTCCAGAGCTTGCGCGACTCGCGCAGGCCCAGCAGCGACGCCGTGGTCATGAGTCCGCCCATCAGCGCGCCGCCGACGCCGGCGGTCACGACGTCCTGCCCGGTGAGGTAAAGGCCCTTCACCTTCGTCCCCGGGTGCAGCCAGCGCTGCCGGAAGCGCTGCACGTCGTGGTCGAGCCCGTAGATCTCGCCGCGGTCGTACAGGTGGAACCACTCGGTCGACAGCGGCGTGGCCAGCTCGCCGAAGGCGAGCCGGCCGTCGAGCTGCGGCATCTGCCGGTAAAGCTCCGCCAGCAGCCGGTCGGTCAGGTTCTGCTTGAACGCCTCGTACTCGCCGCCGCGCTGCTGCCAGGTAGTGCCGCGCCATTTCTCGAACCAGTCGTAGCGCGCGCCGGTGATGACCTGCACCGTGCTCTTGCCCGGATAGTGCAGGTCCCACTCGGGGTCCTTCGCCGACGGGAACGACACGTACACCAGCGGGAACGGCGCCTCCGGATCGGCCATGTAGCGCGCGAGGTTGGCGTCGTGGTCGGGCGAGGGATAGATCCACAAGTTGGTCTTCGGCAGCCTCAGTTCGGCCGCCGAGCCCTTGAAGCCGAGGAACAGCGTCAGCGATGAGAACGAGGCGCGGACCTGCGAAAGCTTCTCCTGGTAGCCATGCTTGGCGCGCTCGGCGGCCGGCAACAGCTCCCCGAAGGTCAGCCGCGCGCCGACCGAGCTGATCACCTGCCTGGCGCGCAGCGCATCGCCGTTGTCCATCACCACGCCGGCGCAGCGGCCGTCCTCGACCAGCAGCTGCTTCACCTTGGCGTAGGTGAACACCTCGCCGCCACCGGCGCGAATCACCGGCAGGATGGTCGCCGCGATCTTCCACGAGCCGCCGACCGGATAGTTGCCGCCGGCGAGGTAGTGCTTCACCAGCACCGCGTGGATCAGGAAGCTGGCCTGCGCCGGCGGCAGGCCGTAGTCGCCCCATTGCCCGGTCAGCACGCCGATCAACTCCTGATTGCCGGTGATCGACTCGAGCACCTCGCGCGTGGGCTTGAGCATCTCTTCCGGCACGAGCCGATCGCGCACCGCGGCGGCGTAGGCGCGGCCGAGCGGCTCCGGCATGGCCTGGCCGGCGAAGAACCTGGGCACGGCGCGCGCGACTTTCTGCACCAGCGCCACGTAACGGTCGATGGCTTCGGCTTCGGACAAAAAATGCTTCTTGAGCTCCGCGGCGAAATTCTCGCGGCCGGCGATGAAATCGTAGCGGCGGCCGCCGATGATGATGCGGTCGTAGCACGGGTCCATCGGCGCCCACTTCAGCTCGCCGTCGGTGATGACGTCGAACAGGCGGCGCATCTGGCTGTGCGGCTTGTGGGTCTCGCCGATGTAGTGCACGCCGACGTCCCACTCGTAGCCTTCGCGCTCGTAGGAGTGGGTGAAGCCGCCGGCGGTGTAGTGCTGCTCGAGCACGCAGACCGTGCGCCCGAGCTTGGAGAGCAGCGCGGCGCACGTCAGCCCGCCGATGCCCGAGCCGATGACGATGGCGTCGTAGTCCTTCGCCGCGCGCCCGCTGCGGTACCGCCGGCCGATTCGTTCCATGGCGGGACTTTAATCGAAGGAGCGGGTCGGGGGCTTGCCTCCGCGAATGGCTCGCCTCGTCGCCGCGCTAGCTCGCCTCGCCAAGTCTCGGCTCGCCGTAGCGCGGCGACCCCTCGCTGCGCTCGGGGCTCCGCTCGGCTGCGCTTTATTTCGCTTCGGCAAGCCCCCGACCCGCCCCTGATCGGTTGAGCCTCTCGCGGCAAGTCCCGAACTGCTCGATCCCGCGAGGCCATGGGGCCTGCCGGGCGGAAGTAAAAGCGCAGCGAGACGGAGCCCTGAGCGGAGCGAAGGGTGCCGCCCGTCGCGAAGCCGAGCCATGGCGAGCCGAGCAGCGCGCCATCGAGCGAGCCATGTAGCGAGACAGGCCCCCGGCCCGCGCCGTGCCGCTGAAGAGCCCGAGGTCGTGTAGAATGCGCGCCCCGCCATGCCGGTCGCAGGTATGGCGGCTTTACAAATCAAGGAGTTACCCGTGAAAGAAGCGTTTGTCGTCAACGCGGAACTCCGTACCGACCAGGGCAAAGCTGCGAGCCGGCGCCTGCGTCGTACGGGCAAGGTCCCCGCGGTCCTCTACGGAGGCAAGGATCCGGCGCAGCAGCTGTCGCTGAGCCACCACGAGATGAAGAAGCACCTCGAGACCGAGGCCTTCTACTCGCACGTGCTCACGCTGAAGTTCGGCGGCAAGGAGCAGCAGGCCGTGCTGAAGGACATCCAGCGCCATCCGGCGCAGCCGATCCTGATGCACTTCGACTTCCAGCGCGTCTACGCCGACCAGGCGATCCGCATGGACGTGCCGCTGCACTTCGTCGGCGGCGAAAAGTGCCCCGGCGTGAAGATCGACGGCGGCATCGTCGAGCACCAGCTGGTCCACGTCGAGGTCGAGTGCCTGCCGAAGGACCTGCCGGAGTTCATCGAGGTCGACCTGTCGGGCATGGAGATCAACGAGACGATCCACCTGTCGCAGCTCAAGCTGCCGGCGGGCGTGACGCTGATCGAGCTGCACCACGGCAACGATCAGACCGTCGCCTCGGTGCACGTCCCGCGGGTCGTCGAGGAAGAGGCTCCGGTCGCCGAAATCGCCCCGGCCGAGGTCCCGGCTTCGGCAGTCAAGTCCGACGCCGAGCTGGCCGCCGCCAAGGCGGTGGAGGGCAAGCCGGCGGCCGCTGCTGCACCGGCCGCCGAGAAGAAGGAAGAGAAGAAGAAGTGACCGGCCGCCGGAACGGCGGCCGTGTCATCCCGAGGAACCGGGCGACGAGGGATCCCCTGAGGAATCCCTCGTTTCGCCCGGGATGACCCGACCGTGTCCATCGACCTCAAAGCCATCGTCGGCCTCGGCAACCCCGGGGCCGAGCACGCGCGCACGCGCCACAACGCCGGCTTCTGGGTCGCCGATGCGCTGGCGGACGAGTTCGGCGGCCCCGGCGGTTCCAGGAATTTTCGCAAGGACGCGCGCTTCCACGGGCACCTGGCCACGATCACCGTCGGCGGCCGCAAGCTCTGGGTGCTGAAACCGTCGACATACATGAACGGCAGCGGCCGCGCGGTGCAGGCGCTGATGGCCTTCCACAAGATCGGCCCGGGCCAGATCCTGGTCGCGCACGACGAGCTCGACCTGCCCGCGGGCGCCGTGCGGCTGAAGCTCGGCGGCGGCCACGGCGGCCACAACGGGCTGCGCGACCTGCACGAGCAGGTCGGGCCGGACTACCGGCGCCTGCGCATCGGCGTCGGCCATCCCGGCGAGAAGCACCTGGTCACGAACTACCTGACCCGCGGCCGCCCGGGGGCCGCGGACCAGAAGCTGATCGACGAAGCCATCGTCGCCGCGTGCGACGCGCTGCCGCTGATGCTCGACCACTGGGAGCAGGCGACCCAGCGCCTGCACAGCCGCGCAAGTAACGATGATTGAGTCACGTCATTCCGGCGTAAGCCGGAATCCAGTGCCTTAAAGGCACCGGACCCCGGCCTGCGCCGGGGTGACAAGAGGGGAGCAATTGAGATGGGCATCAAATGCGGCATCGTCGGCCTGCCCAACGTCGGCAAGTCCACGCTGTTCAACGCGCTGACGAAGGCCGCCATTGCTGCGGAGAACTATCCGTTCTGCACCATCGACCCGAACGTCGGCGTGGTCGGCGTGCCCGACCCCCGCCTGGACGCGCTCGCCGGCATCGCCAGGCCGCTGAAGATCATCCCGACCACGGTCGAGTTCGTCGACATCGCCGGCCTGGTCGCCGGCGCCAGCAAGGGCGAAGGCCTGGGCAACCAGTTCCTCGGCCACATCCGCGAGACCGACGCCATCGCCCACGTGGTGCGCTGCTTCGACAACGCCGACGTCATCCACGTCGCCGGCGCGCCGGATCCGCTGCGCGACGTCGAGGTGATCAACACCGAGCTCGCGCTGGCCGACCTCGACGCGGTCAGCAAGGCGGCCGAGCGCCTCGCGCGCACCGCCAAGTCCGGCGCCGACAAAGCCGTGACCGCGCGCTACGAGCTGCTCAAGAAAGTCCAGGCCCACCTCGACCAGGGCCAGCCGGTGCGCTCGCTGGCGCTCGACGCCGAGGAAAGGGTGGCGCTGCGGGAGTTCGGCTTCATCACCGGCAAGCCGGCCATCTACATCGCCAACGTCGACGAGGCCGCGCTGCGCCATGGCAACGAGTACCTGAAGGTGCTGCGCGACTACGCCGCAAAGGAAAGCGCCGACGTGGTGCCGGTCTGCGCCGCGAGCGAGGCCGAGATCGCGCAGCTCGACGACAGTGACAAGGCCGACTTCCTCGAGGACCTGGGGCTCGACGAACCGGGCCTGAACCGCGTGATCCGCGCGGCGTACCACATGCTGCACCTGCAGACCTACTTCACCGCCGGCGAGAAGGAAGTGCGGGCCTGGACCGTGAAGGTCGGCGCGACCGCGCCGCAGGCCGCCGGCGTGATCCACAGCGATTTCGAGCGCGGCTTCATCCGCGCCGAGGTCATCGCCTACGACGATTACATCGCCGGCAGGGGCGAGGCCGGCGCGCGCGCCGCCGGCAAGTTCCGGCTCGAAGGCAAGGACTACGTCGTCCGCGAGGGCGACGTCATGCACTTCCGCTTCAACGTCTGAACCGGCCGGCGCTGTCGGCAGAATCTACCGGGCCCGCGCGCACAGCCCGGCGCTCTGGTGCAAACTTGGCACATGACCAAGCAGACGCATTCGACCGAGTTCCTGCAGCTGCTGGATGAGTCGCTGAAAGTCGCGCCGGAGCGCGGCGACATCTGGATGATGCGCTTCGATGCGATGCGGGCGCTCGGCTACAGGAAGGAGTTCGCCGAGGCGCTGGCCCAGGGCCTGGCCACCCCGGCAGTCAGGAACCAGCTCGACCTCGCCGCGCTGCGCGGCATGTGGTCCGAGATCGCGCCCGGCGAGCCCTTCCCCGGCGACCCGCCAAAGCCGGCGCCGGCGGCCGCCCCGCGGGCCGCGCCCGCCGCGGGCGCCGCCACGGCCACCGGCAGCCATGGCGCTTTGCGCGTGCGCCGCTTCAACGACATCGCCGTGAAGATCGCCGGGCCGGAGCTCGCGGCGCTGGCGCGCGATTACAACGCCGCTTCGATCAAGCCGGGGTTCCTCGAGGAGTTCACGCGCAAGACCGCGCTGCTGCTCAAGCGCCCCACCCCGCTCGAGTACTCCGACGCGGTGTCGCGCGCCGCCGGCGGCGGTGGCCTGCGCGTCTACCTCAAGCGCGAGGACCGGCGCGGCGTGCCGGTCGAGAAGGAACACGCCGCCGCGCAGTGCTACATCGGCTCGCAGATTGGCAAGACCGCCGTGGTCACCGGCAACGACGTCGACGCGCACGCGCTCGCCGTCGCCGAGGTCGCGCCGTTCTTTAGGATGAAATGCACCATCGTCGTGCGCTCCGGCGACCTGCGCGAGAAGCCCGAGTTCATCGCCAGGCTCAAGTCGCTGGGCGCACAGGTCGAACCGACGCCGGCCACCGGCATGCTGGGCACCGACCCGCGCGAGGGCGCCGTGCGCATCTGGCAGAAGGCCACCGCGGACACGCATCTCGCCCTGTCCCTCGGCATGGCGCCGGCGCCGTATACCGCCATGGCCAACAACTTCCAGGCGCTGCTGGGCCGCGAAACCGACGCGCAGTACACCACAACCGCCAGCTTCCTGAGCCGGCCGCGCACCATGGTCGCGGCGGTCGGCAGCGAGGCCGACTCGATCGGCTTCGTGCTGCCGTTCCTCAACCGGCGCGACATCCGCGTGGCCTACGCCGAGCCCGAGCCAGGCGGGCGCGCTGCGTGGCGCCCGAGCAACCGCCTGCGCGCCTACAACGGCCAGGTGCGCGAGCATTCCTGGCTGCGCGGGGTCGGCCGCATCCAGCACGTGCCGGTGCCCGAGGCCGACGCCGGGCGCACGCGTGAGCGCCTCGCGCGCGAGGGCATCACGGTCGGCGTGGAGGACGCGCGCGCCGTCGCGCTGACCCTGCTGCTGGGCCAGGGCGACCCGACGCCGCGCGATTTTGTCGTGCTGCTCGGCTAGCGGCGGCGCCCGGCACCGTTTCCAGCATCGTTTCGATTTCCGCCTGCTCCCGCACGTATCCGGCCGGACCGGACATCACGGCTGACAGGGAGGCGGCGTTGGCCGGATAATGCGCGCCTGGGGTCCCACGCTTTTCCAATTGCGGCGCGCTCGATGAACCGGCTGAATCGATGATCGGCAGCGTTCCCCTGCTCGGCGGCGCCGCCCTCATCGCCCTGGGATGGGTGGCGATCGGCGTCGCCGGCCTGATTCGCGCCCGCAGCATCGTGTTCGTCGGCCGCGTCCTGTTTCCGGCCGGCGCCCTCGGCGGCATCGCGCTGGCCGGCCTCGCACTGTACGCGCTGCTGCAGCCGACCCAGGCGGCCGTGTTGCCGCTGGGCCTTCCCGACCTGCCCTTCCACCTGCGGCTGGATGCGCTGGCTGCGTTCTTCCTGTTCCTGCTCGGATCCGCCGGCGCGGGCATCTCCATCTTTGCCGCCGGCTATTTCCGCAGCGGCGAAGGCACCGCGCCCGGCCTGCTGTGCCTCCAGTACCACGTGTTCCTGGCCAGCATGACCGTCGTGCTGCTGGCCGACGACGCCTACCTGTTCATGGTCGCCTGGGAGACCATGGCGCTGTCCTCGTATTTTCTGGTGACGACCCAGCACCGCATCCCGGAGATCCGCCGCGCGGGGTTCCTTTACCTGCTGATCGCGCACCTCGGCGCGCTGGGCATCCTGCTGTGCTTCGGCGTGCTGCACGGTGGCAGCTGGGACTTCACCTTCGACGCCATGCGCGCCGCGCAGCTGGATCCACGCTGGGCCACCGTCGCCTTCGGCCTGGCGCTGTTCGGCTTCGGCGCCAAGGCCGGGCTGGTGCCGCTGCACGTGTGGCTGCCGGAAGCGCACCCCGCGGCGCCGTCGCCGGTGTCGGCACTGATGAGCGGCGTGATGCTGAAGACCGCGATCTACGGCGTGCTGCGCGTGACCTTCGACCTGCTGCACACCCAGCTGTGGTGGTGGGGCGGCGTGGTCATCGGGCTCGGCCTGTTCACGGCGCTGTTCGGCGTGGTGTTCGCGGCGGCGCAGACCGACATGAAACGGCTGCTGGCGTATTCGTCGATCGAGAACATCGGCATCGTCTTCCTCGGCATCGGCCTGACCATCCAGTTCCGGGCCTTCGACATGAAGGTGCTGGCGGCCCTGACCCTGGCGGCGACGCTGTACCACTGCCTCAACCACGCCTTCTTCAAGAGCCTGCTGTTCCTCGCCACCGGCTCGGTGCTGCACGCGACGCGCGAGCGCAGCCTCGGCAAGCTCGGCGGCCTGATCCACCGCATGCCCTGGGTAGCCTGGCTGGCGCTGGTCGGCACGCTGGCGATCGCCGGGCTGCCGCCGCTCAACGGCTTCGTTTCGGAGTGGCTGCTGCTGCAGTCGTTCCTGTTCACGCCGGAGCTGCCGCACGCGTTCATCAACATGCTGGTGCCGATCGGCGCCGCAGCGCTGGCACTCACGGCGGCGCTGGCGGCCTACGTCATGGTGAAGTTCTACGGTGTGATCTTCCTGGGGCGGCCGCGCGAGGCGGCGCTGGCGCAGGCGCACGACTGTGGACGCCTGGAGCGCGTCGGCCTGCTGTGGCTGGCGGCCGGCTGCGTGCTGCTGGGCCTGCTGCCGGTGCCGATGCTGGCGCTGCTCGACCGCGTCAACGCAGAACTGCTCGGTGCCGTGATGGGCGGCCAGGCGGATAGCTGGTGGTACCTGGCCCCGGTGTCCGCCGAGCGCGCCACCTACAATCCCGCGGCCTTCCTCCTCGGCATCGCCGTCGCCTTCGGCCTGACCTTCTGGGGCGTGCGCCGGCTCTACCACGGGCGCACGCGCAAGGTCGATCCCTGGGACTGCGGCTTTCCGCTGCAGACGCCGCGCATGCAGGACTCCGCCGAGGGTTTCGGCCAGCCGATCCGGCAGATCTTCGAGCCGTTCTTCCTGATGCGCCGTGAACTGCCCTCGCCGTTCGACGTCGCGCCGCGCTACAAGGTCGACATCGAAGACAAGTTCTGGCGCTGGTGCTACGTGCCGGTGGCCTGGGCCGTCGACGGCAGCGCGCGCCTGATCGGCTTGCTGCAGCAGGGCCGCATCTCGACCTACCTGCTGTTCAGCTTCCTGACCCTGATCGCGCTGCTGGTGCTGGTGCTGTGAACGCGATCGGCATCCTCACACAGCTCGCCGCGATCGTGGTCGCGATCGCGGCGGCGCCGCTGCTGATGGGCTGGGTCGGCCAGTGTCGCGCGTGGCTGTCGAACCGCACCGGCCCCGGCCTGCTGCAGCCGTACCGCACGCTGCGCAAGCTGCTGGCCAAGGACGCCGTGGTCGCGCACAACGCCTCGCCGCTGTTCCGCTTCGTGCCCTACCTCCAGTTCGCGGCGATGGCCCTGGCAGCGGCGATCATTCCTTCGCTGTCGACCGAGATGCCGTTCACGCGCGCCGCCGACGCCATCGCCCTGGTCGGCCTGTTCGCGCTGGCGCGGGTGTTCATCGCGCTGGCAGCGATGGACATCGGCACGGCGTTCGGCTCGCTCGGCGCGCGCCGCGAGATGCTGGTCGGCTTCCTGGCCGAGCCGGCGCTGCTGATGGTGTTCTTCACCGCCTCGCTGATTTCGGCCAGCACGTCACTGCCGACGATCGTGGATACGCTCGCGCACCGCGAGCTGGCGATCTACCCGAGCCTGGCCTTTGCGGCGATCGCCTTCGTGATGGTGCTGCTGGCGGAGAACGCGCGCATCCCGGTGGACAACCCCTCCACGCACCTCGAGCTGACCATGATCCACGAGGCGCTGGTGCTCGAGTACTCCGCGCGGCACCTGGCCCTGATCGAGTGGGCGGCCGCGTTGAAACTATTCAACTACGCCTGCATCGGCATCGCGCTGTTCCTGCCCTGGGGCATCCTGCAGGACAGCGATCCCGTCGGCCTGGCGCAGGCACTCGCCGTGCTGCTGCTCAAGCTCGGCGTCTTCGGTTCCGGCCTGGCGCTGGTCGAGACGCTCAGCGCCAAGATGCGCATCTTCCGCGCGCCCGAGTTCCTGGGCACCGCGTTCATGCTGGCGGTGCTCGGCATGCTCGTGCGCCTGCTGCTCGGGAGCTAGCCCATGACCTCCGCCATCGATGTGGGAGAGTCGGGGGCCTGCCTCACTTCATGGCTCGCTCGATGCCGCGCTGCTCGCCTCGCCATGTCTCGGCTCGCGACGCGCGGCGCCCCTCACTTCGTTCGGGGCTCCGTCTCGCTGCGCTTTTACTTCCGTTCGGCAGGCCCCCGACTCCCAGTGGGTCGGGCACCTGACTGGCGCACCGCTGCTGGCCGATCAGGGGCGGGCCGGCGGGATTGCCGCAGCGAAATAAAGCGCAGCCGAGCGGAGCCCGAGCGGAGCGAGGGTCGCCGCGCCACGGCGAGCCGAGACTTGGCGAGGCGAGCTAGCGCGGCGACGAGGCGAGCCATTCGCGGAGGCAACCCGCCGGCCCGCCTTTCGAGAGAGCGCGCGCAATGAACCCGCTGCCGCTCTCCTCCCAGCTGATCTATCTCTGCGCCGCGGTGATGCTGCTGCTGTCGTTCGCGATGATTGCGCAGCGCCGCGTGCTGACCCTGGTGAACCTGCTCGCGCTGCAGGGCGCGACGCTGTGCATCTCGACGCTGCTGGTTGCGTACAGCACCGGCCAGCACCACCTGTATTACTCCGCCGGCCTCACCCTGGCGCTGAAAGTCGTCGGCCTGCCGTGGATCCTGTACCGCCTGATCCGCCGGCTCGACGTGCGCTGGGAAACCGAAACCCTGCTCAACATCCCGACCACGATGCTGATCGGCATCGTGCTGGTGATCTTCTGCTTCGGCGCGGCCCAGCCGATCTCGGAACTGGCCAGCACCATCAACCGCAGCACGCTGGGCATCGCGCTGGCGGTGGTGATGCTGTCGTTCATGATGATGATCACGCGGCGCAAGGCGCTGACCCAGGTAGTGGGCTTCCTGGCGATGGAGAACGGCCTGTTCTTCGCGGCCACCAGCGCCACCTACGGCATGCCGATGGTGGTCGAACTGGGCGTGGCGCTCGACGTGCTGGTGGCGATGCTGATCCTGGGCGTGTTTTTCTTCCAGATCCGCGAGCAGTTCGACAGTCTAGACCTGCACCACCTCGAGTCGCTCAAGGAGGACTGACGTGGAACTCCTGATCCTCCTCGGCATTCCCCTGGTCGGCGGCCTGCTGCAGGGCGCCTTCGGCAGCCGGCCGAATGCCGCGGAGGTCAACGTCGGCATCAGCCTGGGAACCTTCCTCGCCGGCTGCGCGCTGACCGCGCGCGTGATCGCCGACGGTCCGCTGCTGGTCTGGGACGAGTTGTTCTTCATCGACCCGTTCAACGTCTTCCTGGTGGCGCTGACCTCGTTCGTCGGCCTCACCACGTCCGTATTCTCGCGGCCGTACATGCGCATCGAACATCATCACAAGCGCATCAACGACGGCCGCTTGCGCCTGTACCACTCCATGTTCCAGCTGTTCATGTTCACCATGCTGCTGGCGCTGCTGACCAACAACATGGGCATCCTGTGGGTGGCGCTGGAGGCGGCGACGCTGACCACCGTGCTGCTGGTGTCGCTGTACCGCACGCCAGCCAGCCTCGAGGCCGCCTGGAAATACTTCATCCTGTGCGGCGTCGGCATCGCCCAGGCGCTGTTCGGCACCATCCTGCTGTACTTCGCGGCCGAGAAAGTTCTCGGCTCCGCCGGCGGCACGGCCCTGTTGTGGACCCATCTCGACGAGGTCAAGGGCCAGCTGGAACCGACGGTGCTGACGCTCGCGTTCATTTTTCTGCTGGTCGGCTACGGCACCAAGGTCGGCCTCGCCCCGCTGCACAACTGGCTGCCCGACGCGCACGCCGAGGGCCCCACGCCGGTGTCGGCGGTGCTGTCGGGGCTGCTGCTCAACGTGGCGCTGTACGCCGTGATCCGCTGCAAGGTACTGGTGGACGGCGCGGTGAAGACCGAACTGGCCGGGCAGCTGCTGATGGGCTTCGGCCTGCTGTCCGTCGTGCTGGCGGCCTTCTTCCTGTGGCGCCAGAAGGACATCAAGCGCCTGTTCGCGTACTCGTCGATCGAGCACATGGGCATCATGACCTTCGCCTTCGGCATGGGCGGGCCGGTGGCGAACTTCGCCGCGTTGCTGCACATGACGGTGCACTCGCTCACCAAGTCCGCAATCTTTTTCTCCGTCGGCCACGCCGCGCAGAAGGCCGGCACCCAGGTCATGGACGACATTCGCGGCCTGCTGACCCTCTCGCCCACGGTCGGCTGGGGCCTGATGCTCGGCACGCTGGCGATCCTCGGCATGCCGCCGTTCGGGGTGTTCGCCAGCGAATTCCTGGTCCTGACCACGGCGATGAAGCAGCAGCCCTGGGCGACGCCGATCCTGCTGCTCGCGCTCGGCGTGGCGTTCGCCGCGATCTTCACGCGCGTGCAGCAGATGGTGTTCGGCGAAGCGGCGCTCAAGCGCCTGCCGGAGTCGCCGGCGCTGGTGCCGGTGTTCGCCCACCTCGGTTTCGTGCTGATGCTCGGGCTCTACATCCCGCCGTACCTGGCGCAGTGGTTCCGCCAGGCCGCGGCGCTGATCGGCGGCTGACCGTGGACTTCTCCGCTCTTGGCATCGACCTGGAAACGCTCCCCGGCGCGGTGCCGGTGCGCCGGGCGCGGACGTCGGTCGAGCTCATGATGAAAGCCTGCGGCGCGGTGCGCGAGGCCGGCGGGGTGCTGGTCGCGCTGTGGGGCGGCGACGACCGCGATCGCGGCACCGGCTACACGCTGCACGTCGCCCTGCAGGACGAAGCGGGCCTGCTGCTGGTCGACGTGGCGCTGCCCGAGGCGGCGCCGGAGTTTCCCGACCTGTCGCGCATGTTCCCTCCGGCACGGCGCATGCAGCGCGCCATGTTCGACCTGCTCGGCTTGCGCGCGCGCAGCGCGCCGCCTGCGCCGGGCCACCCGGAGCGGCGCCTCGGCGCGGACCCGCGGCCGTGGCTGCGGCACGCGGCCTGGCCGGAGGACGTCCACCCGCTGCGACGCGATTTCGACGCCGCGCGCCGCTTCCCGGCGACGCAGGAGCGCTACGCGTTCGTGAAAGTGGAAGGCGACGGCGTGCACGAGATCCCCGTCGGCCCGGTGCACGCGGGGATCATCGAGCCCGGACATTTCCGCTTTTCCGTTGTCGGCGAAAAAGTCCTGCGGCTCGAGCAGCGGCTCGGCTATGTCCACAAGGGCATCGAGAAACGCTTCGAGTCCCTGTCGCTGATGGAAGGCCAGCGCCTGGCGGCGCGCGTCTCGGGCGATTCCGCCGTGGCTTTCGCATGGGCGTACTGCATGGCCCTTGAAGGCATCGCCGGCGTCGCACCGCCGCCGCGCGCGCTGGCGCTGCGGGCGCTGATGCTGGAGCGCGAGCGCATCGCCAATCATCTGGGCGATCTTGGCGCGCTGGGCAACGACGCCGGTTTCGCCTTCGGGCAGTCCCAGTTCCAGCGCCTGAAGGAAGACCTGCTGCGCGCCAACCTGGGCGCCTTCGGCGCGCGCTACCTCAACGACGCCCTGGTCCCCGGCGGCGTGGCGCACGACCTCGCGGACGACGCGCGGCGGCGCCTGCTGGAGCAGGTTCCCGCCTTGAAACAGGAGATCGCCGGTCTGCGGGACATCTACGACAACCACGCCGGCATGCAGGACCGCTTCATGGGGTGCGGGACCGTCACGCCGGCCGTCGCCGCGCGCCTGGGCCTCGCCGGCATGGCCGGCCGGGCCAGCAGCCAGTCCTGGGACCTGCGCTGCGACCACCCGCATGCGCCGTACGACCGGCTCGAAGTGCGCATGGCCACGCACCTGGGCGGCGACGTCGCCGCGCGCGTCGAGGTGCGATTCGACGAGGTGATGGAGTCGCTGCGCCTGTGCCGGGTCTTGCTCGAGCACCTGCCGGACGGTGGCACCGGCGCGGCCATGCCGGCAGTGCCGGCCGGGCGGCTCGGCATCGGCTGGGTGGAGGGCTGGCGCGGGGCGGTGCTCGTGGCGCTGGAACCGGACGCGGGCGGTGCCATCCGCCGCTGCCACGTCCACGATCCGTCGTGGCAGAACTGGCCGCTGCTGGAGCAGGCGGTGATCGGCAACATCGTTCCGGACTTTCCGCTGATCAACAAGTCCTTCAACCTGTCCTACAGCGGGCACGACCTGTGATCCCGACGCTGCGCCAGATCCTGAAAGTCGGCATCGTGACCGAGGCGCCGCCGCTACCCGCCGACGAGCTGCGGCTGCGCGACAGCCTGCACGGGCAGATCCTGCGCACGCTCGGGCGCGCGCTCTGCATCCGGCAGGTGGACGCCGGCTCCTGCAACGGCTGCGAGCTCGAGATCCACGCGCTGAACAACCCTTACTACAACCTCGAGGGACTGGGCATCAAGTTCGTCGCCAGCCCGCGCCATGCCGACCTGCTGCTGGTGACCGGGCCGGTGTCGCGGCACATGGAAATCGCCTTGAAGCGCACCTACGCCGCGACGCCCGACCCCAAGCTGGTGGTCGCCGTCGGGGCCTGCGGCTGCACGGGCGGCATCTTCGGCGAGAGCTACGCGAGTTGCGGAGGCGTCGGCAACATCATTCCCGTCGACGTCGCCGTGCCCGGCTGCCCGCCCGCGCCGACGGCGATCCTCCAGGGAATCCTGACCGCCATCACCGAGCGGCAGAGGACGTGAACGCCCCTTCCCTGAAGGCGCACTTCTCGCGCTTTCTCGGCGCAGCAAAGCAGCGGCTGCACTTCGCCGCGCACAGCCACCACCCGTGGCCCGACGCCAGCTTCGCCGGCCACGAACAGGCCTGGCTCGACGCCGCGCGCTGGGCCGACCTGAAGTGGGACCGGGTGTTCGGGGAACTCATCCCGCGCGCACAGGCCCATGTCGCGCGCGTGCTGGCGCTGCCCGACCCGTCGACCATCGCCTTCGCGCCGAACACCCACGAGCTGGTCATGCGCCTGCTGTCCTGCCTGCCGCGCCCGCCGCGGGTGCTGACCACCGACGGCGAGTTCCACAGCTTCTCCCGCCAGTTGCAGCGGCTGGAGGAGGACGGCGCCGCGCGCGTGACCCGCGTGGCGGTCGAGCCGCACGGTGACTTCCCGGCCCGCTTCGCCGAGGCCGCCGCCCGCGGCGGCCACGACCTCGTGTACCTGAGCCAGGTCTTCTACAACAGCGGCTACGCGCCGCCGGACCTGCACGCGCTGGTGGCGGCAGTGCGCAACGAAGCCACGGTCGTGGTCGTGGACGGCTATCACGGCTTCATGGCGCTGCCGACCGACCTCTCGGCGCTGGCGAACCGCGCGTTCTACGTCGCCGGCGGCTACAAGTACGCCATGGCCGGCGAAGGCGCCTGCTTCATGCACTGCCCGCCCGCCTACGCTGCCCGGCCGCCCGACACCGGCTGGTTCGCCTCGTTCGGCACGCTCACCCAGGCGCACGCCGGCACCGTGCCGTACGCCGCCGGCGGCGGCCGCTTCCTCGGCGCCACCTTCGACCCGACCGCGCTGTACCGGCTGGTCGCGGTGCAGGACTGGCTGCAGTCGATCGGCCTCGACGTCGCCCGGATCCGCGCGCACGTGCTGGCGCTGCAGCGGCGGTTCCTGCACCAGCGGGAGCGCGCCGGGCCGCTGCGCGACTTGCCGCTGGCGCTGGCCGACGACGCCGCGCGCGGGAATTTCCTGGTGTTCCGCGACGCCGGCGCGCAGGCGCTGCACGACCGGCTGCTGGAGGCCGGCATCCTCGTGGACTGCCGCGCCGACCGGCTGCGGGTCGGCTTCGGCATCCACCAGGATCCGGCCGACATCGACGAGTTCTTTCGCCGGATAGTAAAATTGCCCTAATGGGGGTGGTCCGGTGAAAACGGCCGTGGGTCAGGCTTTCGATGCGTTTGTGTCCGAGTTGTACCGCTCGGGCTTGTCCGTGCCGCCGGAAGGCTATCGGTCGTGGGCGCTGCACTGCCTGAAGCCGCTGATCCCGTTCGACGCCGCGCTGTGGGGCAGCGGCAACGTGCGCAACTGGCGCTGGCACACCGTCACGCTGGTCGGCCTGCCCGAGGAGTTCCCGCGCGGGCTCGAGGAAACGCGACCGATCAACCCGATGATCCCGAAGATCGTGACCAGCCTCGACACGCCGATCGACATGGAAAGCTGCGTGCCGGACCGCAAGTTCTTCAACTCCGAGTTCTACGAGCGCGCCTTCAAGCCGTTCAACATCTCGCGCATCCTGTCGACCGCGCACGTCGAGGCGCGCAGCGGCCTGGTGTCGCTGCTGAGCCTGTACCGCCATTCGCGCAAGGCCAGCTTCACGCCGGCGGAGATGGCGCTGCACAAGCGCGCCACCTTCCACCTGTTCCAGGCCGCCTCGCACGCCTACTTCCTGCACCTGATGCGCACCTTCATCGAGGAGCGCGAGGCCGGTGGCGCCGCCGCCGTCGTCGACCGGGAAGGCGCCTTCCACGAAGTGCAGCCGCGCTTTCTCGACCTGCTCGAGGAGCACTTCCAGGGCAAGCGCCTCAACCGCCTGCCCTTCCCGATCCCGCCGGTGGGCGAGACGCGCAACTTCGAGGGCCTGTGCGTGAAGTCGGCGCCGGTGGGCGACCTGTACTGCGTGCTGGTGTGGCAGGCCGGCCCGCTGGATCGCCTGACCCACCGCGAGCGCGAAACCGTGTTCGCGGTGACCCAGGGCCTGTCGTTCAAGCAGGCCGCGCGCAAGATCGGCGTGGCGCCGTCCACCGTCGCCAACCACCTGTACCGCATCTACCGCAAGCTCGGCGTCAACAGCCGCAGCGAGCTGGCCGATCTGGTCTATCCGGCGGCCTGAGCCCGGGGCGCAACCCTTTGCCGCGCCCGGGCATCTAACCTGCGCATCTTGCGTGATAAACTTTTCGACAAATCAATCTGTTAACCCACTTTCTCGCGGACCCGCCATGACCAAGCCTCTCTGCGCCCTTGCGCTCGCCCTGCTCGTGCCCTCGCTCGCCTCGGCCAACGAGCTCACCCGGATCTACCAGCTCGCGGTCGACAACGACACGCAGCTGCGCGCCGCGCAGGGCGCGCGCGACGCAGCCATCGCGGCCAACCCGCGGGCGCGCGGGGCGCTGCTGCCGCAGATCAGCGGTCAGGCCCTGGTCGAAGAAGGACAGGCCGACGTCACGGAAAAACCGGCAGCGGAGATCACCGTTGACACGGAACGCCAGTCGTTCGGTATCGAACTACGTCAAGCCCTGTTCGACGCCGCGGCCTGGAATCGCTGGCAGTCGGCGGGCCGGCAAGCCGCCGCAGCGCATGCCAACTACGTTATCGCCGAACAGGCCCTTGCGCTGCGTGTGACCGAAGCCTACTTCAACCTGCTGGCCGCAGCCGACAGCGTGCGCTTTGCCGATGCCGAGAAGAAGGCCGTCGAGCGCCAGCTCGAGCTGGCCAAGAAGCGCTTCGAGGTCGGCCTGTCGGCCATCACCGACGTGCAGGAAGCGCAGGCGCGCTACGACCTGACGGTGGCGCAGATGATCGAGGCCGAGCAGGTACTCATGAATGCGCAAGTCGCGGTCAGCGAGATCACCGGCGCCAGCGACGCCCGCATCGTACCGCTCAAGGACGAGATCCCGCTGCTCGGGCCGGATCCGGACAACGTCAACGACTGGCTGAAGACCGCGTCCGAGAACAACCTTAACATCCGCGTGGCCAAGGCCAACGCCGAGGCGGCGGGCCAGGATGTCGACGCTGCGTGGGCCGGCCACTACCCGACGCTGTATTTTGTCGGTACCAAGGGCATCAGCGAATCCACCGAGTCCGCGCCGGGAGCGGGCGTGGTCGATCGCGATGTTGACGCGACCAACCTGCAGGTGCTGCTCAACGTCCCCATCTTCGCCGGCGGCTCGACCCAGGCCGCGGTCAGCGCCGCACGCGGCACACGCGACCAGCGCATCGCCGAGCTCGAGGGGCGCAAGCGCGAGACCGAGCGCAGCACGCGCAACGCCTACCAGGGCGTCATCGCCGGCGTGTCGCGCGTCAAGGCCCTGCGGCAGGCGGTGCTGTCGAACACCACCGCGCTCGAAGCCAGCGAAGTCGGCCTCGAGGTCGGCGCGCGCACGGCGGTGGACGTGCTCAACGCGCAACGCGAGCTGTACCGCGCACAGCGCGATTACTCGCGCTCGCGCTACGACTACCTGCTGAACGTGCTGCGCCTGAAGAACGCCGCCGGGCAGTTGCTGCCGAAGGACCTCAACGAGATCGACTCGCTGCTCGGCGCCGAGCAGGCGTCCGCGGTCGCAGGCTGAACCGAAACTGAACGGGCCGTTGCCGTGCGGAGCCGCGACGACGGTATAGTCTGAGGTCCATCTTCCAGTCTCGACCGCCGTGACCCGACTGCCCGCCGCCGCCTTGCTGCTGGCCTGTGCGCCGGGCATCGCCCATGCCGCGGCCCCGCTCCAGCCGGACCTCGCTACGCTGCAGGCCGTGCCGCGCGTGGAACTCCCCGAAGCGGCGGTGCAGAAGGCGCTGGCCGAGCCGGCCATCAAGGGCCGTCCTTACCGGTTTGCCGTGCCGGTGGACCTCGAGCTCGCACCGCGCCAGGGCCTGTGGCTCGAGCGCGGCGGCACCGCCAGCTGGCGCGTGCGGATCCAGTCGCGCGGCGCCCGCTCGCTGAGCCTGCACCTGGCGCAGCCGGACCTGCCGGCCGGTGCGACCCTGTGGACCTACGACCCGCACGGGCAGCTCGTGCACGGCCCCTACGACGCCGGGCGGCTGGGGGCGAGCGGCCTGTGGACGCCGCCTGTGTCGGGCGACGAGCTCGTGGTCGAGGTGCGCGCGCCGGCCGGGCGCGGCGGTACGCTGAAGCTCGGCACCGCGCGCGCCTTTCACGGCTTCCGCGGCTGGCACCGCGAAGCCACGGCCGACAACTGCAACGTCGACATCACCTGCCCGCAGTCCTTGCCGTGGACGGTCGATGCGGGGTCGGTCGCGCGCGTCCACATCGGCGGCACGATCCTGTGCACCGGGCAGCTGCTCAACAACGTGCGCCAGGACCAGCGCCGGCTGTTCCTGACCGCGGACCACTGCGGCGTGGACCACGAGCAAGGCGGCCCCGCCGACTCCGTGCTGTTCTATTTCGACTACACCGGCGCCTGCGGCAACAACGTCGGCGATCCGCTGCCGCCGCCGACGTTCCAGGGTTCGGCGGTCCTGGCCCGCGACATCCAGACCGATTTCGTCCTGCTGCAGATCACCGACCCCGCGCCGCTGCCCGAGGGCGCCTATTTCGCCGGCTGGGACGCGACCGGCGGCGAGTCCACGGCGGTCGGCGTTTCGATCCACCATCCGAGCGGCGACGAGAAGAAGATCGCGTTCCACGACATGGCGCCGACGCGCAGCCCGGTGAACATCGGCACCGAGTGCATCATTCCCGCCTGGCAGGTGATCTGGAGCGAAGGCACCACCGAACCCGGCTCTTCCGGCGCGGGGCTGTGGAACAACTCGCATCGCGTGATCGGCATCCTGTCGGGCGGCTTCGCTTCCTGCCGCACGCCCATCCAGCCGGACTACTTCGCGCGGCTCGACGGCGCCTGGACCGCACAGAGCGCCGCGACCGGCCAGCTCAAGGCGCACCTGGACCCGGACAACACCTGCGTGGCGACGGTGCCAGGGCTGGACCCGGACACGGACCCGCCGCCCGCGCCGGTCACGCCGACGGCGCAGAACGTGGTCTGCGCCGGCGGCCGCAGCACCTGCACCGGCCGGCGCCGCGACAGTGGCGCGCTCGATGCGCTGGCGCTGGCGCTGCTTGCGCTGGCCGCGCGCCGGCGCCTACAGCACCACCAGCAGCACCCCCGCGACCGCGACCGCTGAGCCGGCCAGCTGCGCCGGGCGCAGGCGGTCACCGAGGAACAGCGCCGCCAGCGCGAGGATGAAGACCGCCGCCATCTCGTTGAGCACCGCGGCCACCGAGGCCTGCGTGTACTTGTAGCCCGCCAGCCACAGCAGCATCGAGATGTAGGTGCCGACCACCGAGCCGGCGATCACGTGCGGCCAGTGGCGCACGCCGGCGAACGCCGCGCGAATGCGGGCCAGGTCACGCGCCGGCGGCATGAACATCAGCATGCCGAGCACGCCGCCGACGATGCGCAGCGTCACGATCCACAGGAAGTCGTAACGCTCGAGCAGCGGCTTGGCGATGACCACGCCGGCGGCCATGGCCAGCACCGAGGCGGCCGCCTCGACCAGGCCGCGGCGCAGGGCGGCCCGGTCCAGATGCAACGCCGGCACGCGGTTGACCATGAGGATGCCCGCCAGCACCAGAACCACGCCCGCGCATTGCAGCAGCGTCAGGCGTTCGGCGAGGTAGGCTGCCGACAGCCCGATCACGAAGGGCGAGTACAGCGTCTGCGCCACCGCCATGCGGCTGGCGCCGACCGCGTTGAGCGCACGGAAGTACAGGGTGTCGCCGAGGCCGATGCCGAGGAACCCCGAGAACAGCGCCACCGCCACGGCCGCGGCCGGGATGCCGGGCCAGGCCGTGCCCGAGACGGCCAGCACGGTGAGCAGCATCAGCACCAGGCCGAGCGCATTCTTGAACAGGTTCAGCGGCACCGGCGCCAGGCTCTCGCCGGATTTCTTGAACAGGATGACGGCGATCGCCCAGGCCAGCGCGCAGGCCAGCGAGTAGAACTCGCCCAGGCCGAAACTCACGGCCTGGCCCTGGCCCAGGCCTCGGCCCACTCGATCACCGGCAGGAAGCGGCGCAGCAGCTCGCGCCCGAGCGGCGTCAGCGCCCAGGCGCCGGTGTCATCGCGCGCGACGAGCCGGGTGCGCTCGAGCTCCCCGAGGCGCTGGTTCAGCACCGACGGCGACATGCCGTCGCAGCGCGCCTGCAGCTCGCGGAAGCCGAGCGCCGCGTCGCGCAGCTCCCAGACGATGCGCAGGGTCCAGCGCCGGCCGAGCAGGTCGAGCAGCACCATGATGGGGCGGCCGGTGCGGGAGCCGCGGACGCGGGCGGGAGCCATGTTGCGCTACGTTTTCCGAAGCAGTATGCTTCTAATATCGTAGCACGGAGACCGCCGTGAGCCAGCCGCGCATCGCCCCGCTCGACCCGCCCTACCCGGCCGAAGTCCAGGCCGCCTTCGACACTGTCATGCGCGGCGCGCCGCCGCTGCTGCTGTTCCGCGTCGTCGCCCGCAACCCGCGCGTGCTGTCCCGCATGATGGCGGGCGGCCTGCTCGACCGCGGCAGCATCTCGCTGCGCCAGCGCGAGCTGATGATCCTGCGCACGACGGCGCGCTGCGGCGCGGAGTATGAATGGGGCGTGCACGCTGCCGCCTTCGGTGCCAAGGCCGCCTGGACGCCGTCCGAGCTGCGCGCCTCGGTCCACGGCGCGGCCGAGGACCCGGCCTGGGCTCCCGACGAGCGCTTGATCGTCCGCCTGGCCGACGCCCTGCACGACGCCAACGACGTCGACGACGCGCTGTGGAAGGATCTGCGCGGCGCCTTCGGCGACGAGCAACTGATCGAGCTCGTCATGCTCGCCGGCCTCTACCACGCCGTCTCCTTCACCCTGCGCGCGTTCCGCGTGCCGCTGGAGCCCAGCGCGTCGCGGTTTCCTGCCTGACCTCGAAGGAGCGGCTCAGGTGGCAACACGGGAGCCTGCAGCCGCGACTCGGGTTCGATCTTCCAGGCGACGAGTTCACGACTGCGCGATCGGCGCGGGGCGCGGGCTGGGCGGCGCGAAATAAAGCCAGCCGGACCGGAGCCCCGCAGGGGCGCGGCGCAGCGGCGAGCGAGACTTGGCGAGCGAGCGCAAGCCGCGGTCCGGCGAGCCATTCGCGCCGAGCCAGCCCGCGAGCCCGCGCTTGGCCACGAGAGACCCGGAGCGCCGTGTATCCTTTGCGCCCATGCCAACCGTCCCGGACAACGCGCGCCGCTTCCTGGTCATGCGGCTCGGCGCCATCGGCGACTGCCTGCGCGTGCTGCCGGCGGTGGCGCGACTCAGGCGCGAGCGGCCCGACGCCGAGATTGGCTGGGCCGTCGAGCACTGGGTGGCGCCCGTGCTGAAAGGCAATCCGCTGATCGACCGGCTGCACGTGCTCGACCGCCGCGAGCTCAGGGGCGGGCTGCGCCGGGCCCTGCGCGAGATCCGTCGTTTCACGCGCGAGGTTCGCCGGCACGATTACCAGGTGCTGCTCGAGTTCCACGGGCGGTTCAAGAGCGGGCTGCTGGCGTGGCTGTCCGGCGTGCCGGCGCGCATCGGCTACGCCCGCGGTAACGAGTCCGAGGGCAATTTCCTGTTCACCAACGTTCACGTCGCACGCGCCGACGCCTGGGAGAGCCGCGTCCACCGCTTCCTCGGCCTGCTCGGCCCGCTCGGCCTGCCGACCGGCTACGACCCGCGCGCCCACGGCTTGCACGTGCCGGACGCCGAGCGCCGCTGGGCCGAGGCGGCTTATTCCGCCGCCGGCAGGCCGGCGCTGGCGGTGTTCCCCGGCACCAGCGCCCACCGCGCGCGCGAGCGCTGGCCCGACGACAAGTGGCGGGAGCTGCTGAGGAAGCTCGGCGCCGACGGCATCTCCTCCATGGTGCTGTGGGGCCCGGCCGAGCAGGAGTTCTGCGCCGCCCTCGCCCGGGACGCCGGCCCGCCGTGCGCCCTGGCGCCGCCGACCACGCTGCCGCAGATGCTCGCCCTGATCGGGCACTGCCGCGCCTACGTCGGCGCCGACACCGCGGCGATGCACATGGCCTGGATGCAGGGCGTGCCAGCCGCGGTCATCGCCGGCCACAAGCCGGCGCGCACCATCGAGCCGCCGCCGCCGGCAAAATCGCGCATGCTGTTCGCCGCCGGGCACTACGTCGAGGGCCGCAAGCCCAGCGCCCAGGACGACCGCGTGGTCACCGCGGTGGCCGTGGAAGCGGTGCGCAAAGCCGTGCATGATCTGCTCGCATGATCACCCGCGACGAGTTGCTGCCGCTGCACGACCAGGCCTTGGCCGAGTGGTACCGCGACAAGCCGGCCGCGGTCGAGCCGGGGGCGGACCTACACTCGCTGATCCGGGCGCAGCACTTCTGCAACTTCAGCCTGTGGAACCACGAGGACGAGGCGCGCCGCCGCGACGTGCCGGACCGCTACATCGCCGACACCAAGCGCGCCATCGACAAGTGGAACCAGCGCCGCAACGACCTGATCGAGCGCATCGACCTGCACCTGCTCGAACGGCTCAAGGGCTGCGACACCGGCAAGGCGCGCCTGAACTCGGAAACCGCCGGCTCGATGGTGGACCGCTGCTCGATCCTGGCGCTGAAGATCCACCACATGGGCATCAACGCCGCGCGCACGGACGACCTCGAGGTCGCCGTGCAGTCGGCCGGCAAGCTCAAGGTGCTGCGCACGCAGCGCGACGACCTGTCCAGGTGCCTGCAGGAGCTGCTCGAGGATTACGCCACCGGCCGGCGCTATTTCAAGCTCTACCGCCAGTACAAGGCCTACAACGACCCGCGGCTGAATCCCGCCCTCTACTCGCGCAAGGCCTGAGCGCGCGCCCGATGGCCGCGACGCCGTCGCCCGCTTCGCCGCTGGTCGTGCGCTTCGGCGCCTTGGGCGACATGGTGCTGATGACCCCCCTGCTCGAAACCCTGCGCCGGCGCTACGGCCAGCGCTGCGAGCTGGTCTCGTCCGGCCCGGGGACGCTGCCGCTGATGGGTTTCGTGGACGCGGTGTCGAGCACCCGGATCCTGTACAGCCGCCGCGGGCCGTTCCTGCTCAACCCCGACCAATGGCGCCTGGTGCGCTGGCTGCGCGGCCGCCCGCCCGGGCCGGTCTACGTCTGCGAGACCGACGACAAGACCCACGCGCTGCTGCGCCTGGGCGGCGTGGATGAGCGCTGGATCTGCACGCGCAGGGATTTTCCGCTGCTTCCCGGCGAGCACTACATCAAGCGCTATCAGCGCCTGGCCGCAGCGACGCCTCGCGCGTGGACCGGCCCCGCACCGCCGGCCGCGGGGCCCGCGCCGCCGCCGCGGCTGCAGCTGACCGCCGCCGCGCGGCAGGACTGCGCTCAGTGGCTCGCACGGCGCCGCCTCGACGGCGGCCCACTGGTGCTGGTGCAGCCCGGCAACCGCCGCACCATGCGCTGGTGGGCGCCGGCGCAGCGCGGCAGCAACATCAAGTGGTGGCCCGAGGAGCGCTGGGCGGCGGTGATTCGCGGCGTGCGCGCCGCACGGCCCGAGTGCCGGGTTCTGATCTGCGGCTCACCCCAGGAGAGCCGCCTGGCGCACGCCATCCTGGCCCAATGCGGCGACGGGGCCTTTTCCGTGGCGGGCGAGCTGCCGATTCCGCGCCTGCTGGCGCTGCAGGAGCGCGCCCACAGCATGATCAGCGTCGACACCGGGCCGGCGCATTCGGCCGCGGCCCTCGCCTGCCCCCTGGTCGTGATGTACGCGACCACGTACCAGGCCTCGACCTACGACTTCGACTGGGCGCCGGCCGACACGCGCACGGTGGCCCCACCGGCCGACGGCCTGGACCAGCCGCTACTGACGCTGCAGCCGGAGCAGGTGCTGACGGCGTGGCGCAGCCTGCGCGCGCGGCCGCCGGCGCCGTAATGCCTTGATCAGCCTCCGGCGGCGCGCGCCGGCGCCGCCGGCGCGTCGACGTAGGTCAGCCAGGCGGCGTGGCGGCTGCCGCCCTTGACCGCCTCGAGATAGGCCTTCTGCAGCTTCTCGGTGACCGGGCCGCGGCGGCCGGCGCCGATGGTGCGGTTGTCGATCTCGCGGATCGGCGTGACCTCGGCGGCGGTCCCCGTGAAGAACGCCTCGTCGGCGATCCAGGCTTCGTCGCGCGTGATGCGGCGCTCGATCACCGGGATGCCGAACTCCCCGGCCAGGTGCACGACGGTGCGGCGCGTGATGCCGTCCAGCGCCGAGTGCAGGTCCGGCGTGTGCAGCGCGCCGTTGACGACCAGGAAGATGTTCTCGGCGCTGCCTTCGGCGATGTTGCCTTCGGTGTCGAGCATCAGCGCCTCGTCGTAGCCGTCGCGCAGCACCTCGTTCAGCGCCATCATCGAATTGATGTACTGGCCGTTGGCCTTGGCCCGGCACACGGCGGCGTGCACGTGGTGGCGCACGAACGAGCTGGTCTTGACGCGGATGCCCTTCTCCATGTTCTCGGCGCCCAGGTAGGCGCCCCAGGTCCAGGCGGCGACGATCAGGTGGGTCTTGAGGCTGTCGGCGCGCAGGCCCATGCCCTCGGGCCCGTAGAACACCATCGGCCGGATGTAGGCTTCCTTGAGCGCATTGGCCTTCAGCACCTCGAGCACCGCGGCGTCGACCTGGTCCTCGGTCCACGGCAGCTTCATGCCGAGCACCTTGGCCGAGTTGAACAGCCGGTGCGTGTGGTCGCGCAGGCGGAACACCGCCGTCCCCTGTGGCGTCTGGTAGGCGCGGATGCCCTCGAAGCAGCCCACCCCGTAATGCAGCGAGTAGGTCAGCACGTGCGTCGTCGCCTCGCGCCAGGGCACCAGCCGCCCGTCGTACCAGATCTTGCCGTCGCGATCCGCAAAGCTCATCGTCGCAATCCCGTGTCCGCAGCAGGCGGCGCAAAAAAGGGGCGCTATTGCAGCACAAAACATCCCGCGCCGCACGAGCCTTCGGGTCCACTGGCCGGGGCGGTCCGGATGCAGCAGAATCCCGCCACTCGCCCCTCGTTTAGAGTCACTAAACTTCGGGACTCGTTCCTAGCCCCGTGCCAAACCGGCCTCCGTCGCGGCGACCGGATGAGTGTTAACAGGCCCTAGTGCGCAACTACCTCCTGATGGGCCACGAGCCCTACGCGGTACCGATCCTGCGGCCCCTGCAGCAGCGCATCCTCGCCGGCGGCGGCCGCTGCGCCTGGTTCTTCCACGGCCGCGGCGCCCACCTGCTGCGGGCAGACGAGCCGTGCCTGGCGGACGCGCGCGCCGTCATGGACTTCAAGCCGGATGCGGTCGTCACGCCGGGCAACTGGGTGCCGTATTTCTTTCCCGGCATCAAGGTGGAGATCTTCCACGGCTTCGGCGTCGCCGGAAAGGAGAACAACTACCGCATCCGTGGCATGTTCGACCTGTACTGCACGCACGGCGCCTCGAACACGCCGCAGTTCCAGGCGCTGGCCGACCGGCTCGGGCACTTCGCGGTGAAGGAGACCGGTTGGCCCAAGCTGGATCCGCTGTTCGATCCCGCCGTGAAGCCGCTGGACGTGCCGCGCGACCGCCCCGTGGTGCTGTACGCCTCCACCTTCACGCAGCGCCTCAGCAGCGCGCCGCTGCTGCTCGACACCGTGCGCCGCCTCGCCGCGAGCGGCCGCTGGCGCTGGCTGGTGACGCTGCATCCCAAAATGGACCCGCAGCTGGTGCGCGCCTGGCGCGCGCTCGAGGGCGAGCACCTGCGCTACGTCGAGACCGAGCAGGTCATCCCGTTCCTGAAGAGCGGCGACGTCATGCTGTGCGACACTTCCTCGATCCTCATGGAATTCCTCACTCAGATCCGCCCAGTGGTGACCTTCCGCAACGGCGAGCCGGGACCGCACCTGCTCGACGTCGCGGACCCGGCGCAGGTGGAGGGCGCGCTCGAGCGAGCGCTGTCGCGCCCGGCCGAGCTGATGCGGCAGGTGGAAAGCTACGCGACCGCGATCCATCCGTACCGCGACGGCCGCTCGAGCGAGCGCGTGCTGTCGGCCATCGCGCAGTTCATCGACGAGGACGCCGCGCAACGGCTGCGCCGCAAGCCCTTCAACCTGGGCCGCAAGCTGCAGGCGCACTTGCGCCTGCGCTGGCCGTGAGCGCATGAACGCGCCGGCGCCGCAGTTCCCGGTCACGCTGCTGGTGATGACGCTGAACGAGGCGCACAACATCGGCCGCTGCCTGGACAGCGTGCCGTTCGCCGTCGAGAAGGTCGTGATCGACGCCGGCAGCACCGACGACACCGTGGCGGTGGCGCAGGCGCACGGCGCGCGCGTGGTCCGCCAGGACTGGCTGGGCTTCGGTGCGCAGCGCAATTTCGGCACCACGCAGGCCGCGCACGACTGGATCCTGTTCCTCGACGCCGACGAGGCGCTGTCCCCGGCGCTGGCCGCCGAGTTCGAGCGGCGGCTGCCGATCCTGCTGCGCACCGACAAGGCCGGCGCCGTGCTGCGCCGCGCGGCCATCTACATGGGCGAGCGCATGCGCGGGTACCGGCCGATGGTCGGCGAGAAGCTGGGCCGTTTCTACCACCGCGGCCGCGCGCGCTGGACCGACGTGCGGGTGCACGAAAGCCTGCGGTTCGACGGCCCGACCGACACCTTCGACGAAGTCTTCCTGCACTACCAGAACCCGACACTGGTGCACCGCCAGCTCAAGACGCTGCGCTACTCCGAGCTGAAGGCGCGCGACTGGCTCGATCGCGGGCGCGGCGCGCGCCTGTGGGAGTGCCCGTTCGTGTTCGTCGGCACGTTCCTCAAGGACTACGTGCTGCGCCTCGCGTTCCTCGACGGCTGGCGCGGCTTCGTGGTGGCGCACATGGCCGCCAGCTACGCGGTCTACAAGCGCCTGCGCTACTACGAGATGCTGGCCAATCCGGAATCGCGCGACAGCGCCGCGCGCGCGCTGAAGGACCACCACCTCGACCGCTGAGCCCGTGGCTGGGGCGCCCGCGGCCCGGCCCGAGCGGCCTGCGCTAAACTGCAAAAAAACCACGCGGGGACCTTTCGTGAAGGCTGTGATCCTGGCGGGCGGACTGGGCACGCGCATCGCCGAAGAAACCAACGTGCGGCCCAAGCCGATGGTCGAGATCGGCGGGCGGCCCGTGCTCTGGCACATCCTGAAGTCGTACTCGGCGCACGGCGTCAACGAGTTCATCGTCTGCCTCGGCTACAAGGGGTACATGATCAAGGAGTACTTCGCCAACTACTTCCTGCACATGTCGGACGTCACCTTCGACATCGCCAACAACCGCATGGACGTGCACCAGAAAAACGCCGAGCCCTGGCGCGTGACGCTGGTCGACACCGGCGAGGACACCATGACCGGCGGCCGCATCAAGCGCGTGGCGCAGTACCTCGACCGCGAGGATTTCTGCATGACGTACGGCGACGGCGTCAGCGACGTCGACATCCGCAAGCTGATCGCCTTCCACAAGGCGCAGGGCAAGCTCGCCACGGTCACCGCGATCCAGCCGCCGGGCCGCTTCGGCGCGCTCGACCTGCAGGGCAACCTGATCAAATCGTTCCAGGAGAAGCCACAGGGCGACAGCTCCTGGATCAACGGCGGCTTCTTCGTGCTCTCGCCGAAAGTCCTGGGCTATATCGAGGGTGACGAGACCATCTGGGAGCGCGGTCCGATGGAGCGGCTCGCGCGCGAGCGCCAACTGGCGGCCTTCATGCATCCGGGATTCTGGCAGTGCATGGACACGCTGCGCGATCGCAACCTGCTCGAATCGCACTGGCAGAGCGGCCGCGCGCCCTGGAAATCCTGGTGACGCCGGGGTTCTGGCGCGGCCGGCGCGTTTTCATCACCGGCCACACCGGCTTCAAGGGCAGCTGGCTGTCGCTGTGGCTGCAGCGCCTCGGCGCCGAGGTCACCGGCTATGCGCTGGACCCGCCGACCACGCCCAGCCTGTTCGAGCTGGCCGGCGTCGCGCCCGGCATGCGCTCGGTCATCGCCGACGTCGAGGACCTGCCGCGGCTGCAGCGCGAGCTGCACGCGGCCCGGCCGGAAATCCTCGTGCACATGGCCGCGCAGCCGCTGGTGCACGCCGGCTACGACGCTCCGGTGGAGACTTACCGCACCAACGTCATGGGCACGGTGCACGTGCTGGAAGCGGCGCGCGGGGCGCCCGGCCTGCGCGCGATCGTCAACGTGACCACCGACAAGTGCTACGAGAACCCGGAATCGGAACGGCCGTTCCGCGAAACCGACCCCCTCGGCGGCTTCGACCCGTACAGCAACAGCAAGGCTTGCTCGGAACTGGTCACGCAGGCCTACCGCAACGCGTTCTTTGCGCCGGACCGGCACGCGCAGCACGGCGTGGCGGTGGCCAGCGCGCGCGCCGGCAACGTCATCGGCGGCGGTGACTGGGGCAAGGACCGCCTGGTGCCCGACATCCTGCGCGCCATCGCCGCCAATACGCCGGTGCGCATCCGCCGGCCCGACGCCATGCGGCCGTGGCAGCACGTGCTCGAGCCCCTGACGGGCTACCTCACGCTCGCCGAGAGGCTGGTCGAGGACGGCCCGCGCCACGCCGGCGGCTGGAACTTCGGCCCGCGCGACGAGGATGCACACCCCGTGCGCTGGATGGCGGAGCAGCTGACCCGGCTGTGGGGCCCGCCGGCGCGCTGGGAGATCGAGGACAAGGTGTGGCCGCACGAAGCGCGCTTCCTCAGGCTCGACTGCAGCCGGGCGCATGCCGCGCTGGGCTGGCGCCCGCGCCTGGCGCTGGCGCAGGCGCTCGAATGGATCGTCGAATGGCATCGCGCGCAGGCCACCGGCGCCGACGTGCGCGAGCAATGCCTGGCCCAGATCCGGCGCTACGAGCAACTGGCCCCATCGTGAGCGCCTATCCCTGCCGGTTTTGCGGCGCGCCGTTGGCGCTCACGTTCTGCGATCTGGGCATGTCGCCGCTGTCGAACGCCTTCCTGCGCGCCGAGCAGCTGCAGCAGTCCGAAAAGTTCTACCCGCTGCACAGCTACGTCTGCGAGCGCTGCTGGCTGGTGCAGCTGCCGGCGCACGAAACCCCCGACCACATCTTCAACCAGGACTACGCCTACTTCTCGTCGTACTCGGACTCGTGGCTGGCGCACAGCAAGGCCTACTGCGAGCGCATGATCGCGCGCTTCGGCTTCGGCGCCGAGTCGCAGGTGGTGGAGATCGCCAGCAACGACGGCTACCTGCTGCAGTACTTCAAGGCGCGCGGCGTGCCGGTGCTGGGCGTCGAGCCGGCCGCCAACTGCGCCGCGGCGGCGGAAGCCAGGGGCATCCCCACGCTGGTGCGCTTCTTCGGCGTGCAAACCGCCACCGAGCTGCGCGACAGCGGCCGCGCCGCCGACCTGCTGCTCGGCAACAACGTGCTGGCGCACGTGCCGGACCTCAACGACTTCGTCGCCGGGCTCAAGCTCGCGCTCAAGCGCGGCGGCGTCGTCACCATGGAGTTTCCGCACCTGCTGCAGCTCATGCAGCACAACCAGTTCGACACCATCTACCACGAGCACTACTCGTACCTGTCGCTGCTGGCGGTGCGCGGTATCTTCGCGCGCCACGGGCTTGCGCTGTTCGACGTCGAGGAGCTGCCGACCCACGGCGGCTCGTTGCGCATCTATGCCCGTCACACCGAGTACGGCGCGCCGGCGGCGCCCCCGGTCGAGGCGCTGTTGCGGCGCGAGCGCCAGGCCGGACTCGATACCCCGGCGGCCTACGAGCGCTTCGAGGCACAGGTGCGGGAGGCGCGCTACAAGCTGCTCGAGTTCCTGATCGGCGCGCGGCGCGAGGGCAAGCGCGTCTGGGGCTACGGCGCGCCGGCCAAGGGCAACACGCTGCTGAATTACTGCGGCATCCGCGGCGACCTGGTCGAGGCCACGGTGGATCGCAGCCCGCACAAGCAGGGGCTGTTCCTGCCCGGCACGCACATCCCGATCCACGCGCCGGCCAGGCTGGCGGAGGCCCGGCCGGACTACGTGCTGATCCTGCCGTGGAACCTGAAAGAGGAGATCGTGCAGCAGGCAGCGCACATCCGCGACTGGGGCGGACGCTTCATCGTGCCGATCCCGAGCGTGCAGGTGCTGGCATGATCTTCACGCCCACGCCGCTGGCCGGCGCCTTCCTCGTGGACGTCGAGCCGCAGGCCGACGCGCGCGGATTGTTCACGCGCACGTTCTGCGCCGAGGAGTTCGCGCGCCGCGGCCTGTGCGCGAGCTTCCCCCAGTGCAGCACCTCGTTCAACCACAGGGCCGGCACGCTGCGCGGCCTGCACTACCAGGCCGCGCCGCACGCCGAAGCCAAGCTGGTGCGCGCGACCGCCGGCGCCATCTTCGACGTGATCGTGGACCTGCGCGCCGGCTCGCAAACCCACCGCGCCTGGTTCGGCGTCGAGCTGACTGCGGCGAACCGCCGCGCCCTGTACATCCCCGAAGGGCTGGCGCACGGCTTCCAGACCCTGACCGACGGCGCCGAAGTTTTCTACCAGATCAGCCGCCCGTACGTGCCCGAGGCGGCCCGCGGCGCGCGCTGGGACGATCCGGCGTTCGGCATCGCCTGGCCTCGACCGGTCCAGGTCATTTCAGAGCGGGATCGTACATATCCGGACTACCGCATCGGAGCCTGACCCATGGCGCTCACTCTCGGACTCTTCGCCACTGGCCCGGTGGGCAGGGAAATCGCGCGCTTCGTGCGCGAGCAGGGCGCGAAGGTCGGCTGCCTGGTGCTCGATTCGGGCGAAGAGGCCGCGTCACGCGAGGCGATCCGTGCGGAGGCTGCGATCGATCCAACCCGCGTGTTCTACAGCGACGACCTGTACCAGCCGGGCACTCTGGACCGCCTGCGGAGCCTTCGCCTCGACCTCATCGTGCTGGCGTGGTGGCCTTACATCCTCAAATCGCCACTGGTCGAGATGCCGAGCGCCGGATGCCTCAATTTCCATCCGAGCCTGCTGCCCCACAACCGGGGCAAGCACTACAATTTCTGGGCGCTGGTCGAAGAGGCTCCGTTCGGCGTGACGCTACAGCTCATTGATGCGGGGGTCGACACCGGAGACGTAGTGTTCCAGGCCCCCATCGAAACCACGTGGGAAGATACCGGCGAGACGCTGTACCGGAAGGCCCAGGCCGAGATCGTCCGCCTGTTCAAGGAGAAGTTTCCCGACATCCGCGAAGGACGATTGCCCCGGAAACCCCAGGACCTGTCCAGGGGAAGCTTCCACAAAGCTCATGAGATCGATCAGGCGTCGAAGCTCGAGCTGGGCCGCTCGTACACGGCGCGCCAGTTGCTGAACGTCCTGCGAGCCCGGACCTTCCCACCGCATCCGGCCGCCTGGTTTGAGGACCAGGGCAAGCAGTACGAAGTGCGCGTGACGATTACTCCGAAGATCAAGCGAGACTGAACCATGGCCGATACCGATTTCGACGAGCGCAATCGCGAATTCATTTCCAGAATGGGAGCCGATGCCGAGCTCAACGCGCTCAGCCGGCGCTGGTTCGAGAACGTCTCGCGTTTCGAATACTCCTATCATTTCACCTGGATGGGCCTGCCGATCATCCAGTTCCCGCAGGACATCGTGGCCATGCAGGAGCTGGTGTGGGCGGTCAAGCCCGACTGCATCATCGAAACGGGCGTCGCCCGTGGAGGCTCGCTGATCTTCTACGCCTCGATGCTCGAGCTGCTCGGCGGGGACGGAATCGTGATCGGTGTCGACATCGACATCCGGCCGCACAACCGCGAGGCCATCGAGGGGCATCCGATGGCCAAGCGCATCAGTTTGATTCAGGGCTCCTCGATCGACGAGGCGACGGTCGCACAGGTGCGCAAACTCTGCGGGTCCCGCAAGCGCGTGCTGGTCACGCTCGACTCCAACCACACGCATGAGCACGTCCTGAGCGAGCTCGAGATGTACTCGCCGCTGGTGACCCGGGGCAGCTACCTCGTGGTCTTCGACACGGTCGTGGAGGACCTGCCCAAGGCGCAGTTCCCGGATCGGCCCTGGGGCCCCGGCAACAACCCCAAGACCGCCGTCTGGGAGTTCCTGAAGCGTTCGGACCGCTTCGAGATCGACAAGAGCATCCACTACAAGCTGCAGCTCACGGTGGCTCCCGACGGGTACCTGAAATGTCTGAAGGACTGACCCGCAACCGGATTCCGGTGTCCGGCCCGTGGATCACCGAGCGGGAGGTCCGCTACGTGGCCGACGCCGCGCGGAACGCGTGGTACGCGAATCACAATGTCTATCACGCGCGCTTCGAGAAGGCGTTTGCTGACTATCTGGGGCTCCGCCATGCGATGGCGCTGCCGTCGTGCACGTCGGCGATTCACCTTGCGTTGCTGGCGCTCGGGGTCGGGTCCGGCGACGAAGTCGTCGTTCCCGACGTGACCTGGATCGCCTCGGCCGCGCCGGTGAGTTACGTCGGCGCAACGCCGGTGTTCGCCGACATCGATCCCGTGACGTGGTGCATGTCGGCGGACAGCCTGCGCGAATGCATTTCTCTCCGCACGAAGGCGGTGATCCCGGTCGACCTGTACGGGTCGATGCCCGATTGGGATGCCCTGCTGGAAGTGGCACGCGAGGCGGGCGTGCCCATCATCGAGGACGCAGCCGAAGCCGTCGGTTCGCGCTACCACGGCAAGCCGGCCGGCAGCTTCGGGCGCGCTGGCGTGTTCAGCTTCCACGGATCCAAGACCCTGACGACCGGCGAGGGCGGCCTGCTCGCCACGAACGACGAGGCTCTGTTCAAGCGCGCCCAAGTCCTTCGCGACCACGGCCGTCCGCCGGGCGATCGTTTCTTTCACAACACCGAGGTGGCGCACAAATACAAGATGTCCAGCCTCCAGGCTGCGCTGGGTCTGGCGCAAATCGAACGCATCGAAGAGCTGGTCGCACGCAAGCGCGAGATCTTCGGCTGGTACCGGGCGCGCCTCGGCAACGTTCCGGGCCTCGTTCTGAACGCCGAGCCGGAAGGGACCGTGAACTCCTACTGGATGAACACGGTAATCCTGGACCAACGGTTCAACATCGAAAAACGCGAGCTCATGACGAAGTTGGATGCCTACGGTATCGACAGCCGCCCGTTCTTCTTCCCGCTGAGCTCGCTGCCTGCCTACGCCGCCAGCCCGGACACTGCCCGGGCCAAGGCCCGCAATCGCAACAGCTACGACGTGAGCCCTCGCGGCCTCAATCTCCCGTCGGGACTCAACCTTACCGAATCCGACGTCGACTACGTCTGCACGTCTCTTCTCGCCACCCTCCGGCTTTCCGGCTGAGCGGGATGGCGGCGCACAACTGCCTGGTCTCGGTCGGCATCCCGACCCGTAACCGGTCCTCACTGCTGGCACGGGCGCTGGAGTCGATCCTCGCCCAGGATCACGCGCGGGTCGAAGCCGTCGTATCGGACAACGCCTCGACCGACGACACGGAGGCGGTATGCCGCGCGCTTGCCGGTCGCGACTCCCGCGTGCGCTACACCCGGCAGCCGCAGAACATCGGCGCCACCGCCAACTTCAACGCGGTGCTGGCGGCGGCTCGCGGCGACTATTTCATGTGGCTCAGCGATGACGACTGGCTCGACGCCAACTATCTCTCCGCCTGCCTGGACGTCCTGAAGGCCGGGGCCGGCACGTCGATGGTCGCCGGGGTGTGCCGGCTGTACGACGAACAATCCACCTTCCTGCGCGACGACCCGCCCACTGACGTAACGCAGGCGACGCCCGCGCAGCGCGTCCTCGCCTACTACGCGACCGTCGGTTATAACTCGATCTTCTACGGACTGATGCCGACGCGCCTCGCGCGGCTTTCGCCGATGCGCAACATGCTCGCCAACGACTGGGTGCTGGTCGCGACGATGGCGCTGCAGGGCCAGGTCCTGACCACGCAGGCCACGCGCGTCCACCGGACCGTCGGCGTGGGCGCGAGCCGCAGCGTGCGCAACGTCGTGCACGCGCTCGGGTTGCCGGCCTGGCAGGCGCGCGTGCCGCGCCTGACCGTGACGTGGAACGCCAGCCGCGCCCTGCTGCACGCTTCGTGGCCCGACCCGACCCCGCGGGCCACGCGCGTGCGCACCGCGCTGTTGTCCTTCCTGATCCTGTTCGTGCGCTACAGCTGGTTCCGGCGCCTGTTCCCGCGCCCGCTGCGCGCGGCACTCACGCGCCGCTTTGCTGCAGCGCAATCGTAAGCGCATTGCGAGCAGTTGCCGCTTGGAGATCCGTGAACGGGTTCTCCGTTAGTCGCCACAAGATCTGGTAGCTTTTTACTGACGCTCATCAAGAAGCGAAAGGTAGAGGGGGTTGCGGACAGTTTGGGGGATCCATGTACACGTTTGGGCGGATACTGAGCCACGCCACGCTATTCTCGTGCACTCTCGTTTCGACATCGCTAGGTGCGGCAGAAGTGGGGACGACGGCAGGGTCGTTTGCCGTTGCTCCTTCTGGAGCAGCAACGTACTCCATCCCGATCACCGTACCGCCTGGCACTGCCGGCATCCAGCCTACGGTGTCCATCGAGTACAACTCACAGGCGCAGAACGGGCTTCTTGGAGTGGGGTTCTCCCTCTCCGGATTCTTGGCCATCACGAGATGTGCGACGACCCTAGACCAGGACGCCTTTATTGATGGCGTGGATTTCGACAGCAACGATCGGTTTTGCCTGGATGGCCAACGTCTCGTCGCTGTCGCAGGCACTTATGGCGCAAATCTGACCGAGTACCGCACGGAACTTGACGACTTCAGCAAGGTGGTCTCATACGGCACTACCGGCGATCCCAGTTATTTCACGGTATCCACCAAGTCGGGGGCGGTAATGGAGTTCGGCTCGTCGACCGACTCCCGTTGGGAAGCGCGATGGGCAGCGGGAGGGTCAGGCCCGGCGCACACTTGGGCGCTGCGTAAGGTCACGGATCAGAACGGGAACTATCAAACGTTCTCATACTTTGAGAACGCGACAACTGGCGAAACGTACCCCACAGCGATCGACTACACGGGCCACACGTCGGGCCTGGCTCCGTTCGCGCGAGTCTCGTTTGCTTACGAGACTCGCGGCGACACAAGAACGAGCTACGTGGGCGGTGCGCGCATGGACTCCACAGTCCGCCTTGTTCGCATCAGCACTTTCGCCAACTCCAACTTCAGTACGGCAGTCCGCAGCTACGGGTTGACGTACGCGAGTTCTGGAGCGACTGGGCGCAGTCAGTTGCTTTCAATACGGGAGTGTGCGGCTACAACAAGCTGCACGGCCGCCACGTGGTTACAGTTCACTCCAACGACTTTTCAATGGCAGGCTTTCGTCGGCAACGACAACAACTTCAATGGAGGTGGCAGCGGCACATGGTCGGGCCCCGGCACTGGTTCACCAAACATCTATCCCGAGGACTTCAACGGCGATGGAAAGACCGACTTGGCATACCACGTCGGCGGGTCAACCTGGAAAGTTTGCCTATCGAGCGGCACGACTTTTGGGTGCGGGGACTGGAACGGGCCAGGCAGCGGGGCGCCCAACGTCTACGCCGGCGACTTCAACGGAGATCGCAGGGCCGACCTGGCGCTACACACCGGCTACACAAATTGGCAGATTTGCCTGTCTACGGGGGCGAATTTCCAATGTTCGACCTGGACGGGGACGTCGTCGGGCGCTCCGAATGTCTACGCGGTGGACTTCAACGGCGACGGCAGAACCGATTTGGGCGTGCACCTCGGCGGTTCGGGCCCATCGAACTGGCGGGTCTGCGTTTCAACGGGGGCAAATTTTTCTTGCAGCTACTGGAATGGGCCAGGCTATGGCGCCCCGTATCTCTATGCCGGGGATTACAACGGCGACGGCCAGATGGACTTGGGCGTCCATACGGGCGGAACCACTTGGCAGATTTGCCTGTCAACCGGCACGAACTTCTCTTGCAGCAGTCGGGCGGGACCTGGAACCGGCCATCCGAACATCGAGGCGGGAGATTTCAACGCCGACGGCAACACGGATCTCGCGTACCACCAGAGTGGCGCAGCTTGGCAGGTCTGTCTGTCAACTGGCGTTGCTTTCCAGTGCAGCTCTCAGGCCGGGCCGGGAACCGGCGCGTCAAATGTTTACGCTGCCGACTTCAATGGGGACGGCGCCACAGACTTGGGCTATCACACGGGTGGTTCAAACTGGAGCGTGTGCCTGCGGACGGCACTGAACTTTGCCTGTGGAACCTGGACCGGGATGAGCTACGGCGCTCCATACGTGTACGCAGGGGACTACAACGGCGACGGAAAAAGCGACCTGGCGGTGCATGTTGGAGGAACATCCTGGCCGGTCGCACTGGCGGGTGGTCGGATGCCGGATCTCCTTACCAAGATCACAAACGGGCTAGGCGCCGTCACCGAGATCATCCACAAGCCCCTGACAGATGGCAGCGTCTACTCAAAGTATTCCGACGCCGTGTATCCCGTCGCTGATATTCAGACGCCCACATACGTGGTCTCGGAACACAAGAGCAGCGATGGTGTCGGCCTTGCTCCAGCAACATTTCAATACTCGGGAGCCAAGGCGCACTTACGAGGCCGTGGATCCCTGGGCTTCGCTCGCCAATATGCAGTAGATGAAGCGACCGGAACCCAGGTAACGACAGATTACGAGCAGACATTCCCGCTTACAGGCCTGCCGCGTAGCGTTCGGACAGCAACGGCTGCCGGCAAAATCATGTCCGACGCCGTCACGACACATGCCAGCGTGTTGCTTGGCACAGGACCCTCGCAGCGCCGCTTTGTCTATCCCCAGCAGGTGATCCAACGAGTCTACGAGATCAACGGAGCAAACCCGATCGTCACGAGCAGTGTGACCCAGAACGAATACAACGAGCCGATCTCAGCGTTCTTCGGAAACTTGTCGCGCACGGCCGTTTCCGTCTATGCCGGCTCGGAAACGTCAGGTTCGACGCCCTTCCTAAGCGAAACCGACAACCTCTATTCATACAGTACGTGGCCGTGGGGCCAACTCGTGCAACGCGCCGTAACGCGCACTGCGCCGGACGGTTCAACCGGCACGAGGACGAGCGAATTCGAGTATGACGCAGTCACAGGCAGGCTAAGCGCAGAAGAGATCGAACCGGGAACCCCCGCGCTTGCGTTGCGCACGGACTATCAGCGCGACACATTCGGCAATATCACGGTAACGACTGTGGGCGGGTCCGACATTGAGACACGAAGCACGACGACGGAGTACGACAACCGCGGTCAGTTCCCGATCCGCGTTACCAATGAATTGGGCCACATCGAGCAGCGGCAACATGATCTTGCCAATGGCCATGTGCTCTCAATCACGGGGCCCAACAACAAGACAACGTCCTGGACATACGACGCCTTTGGCCGCAAGACGCTCGAAACGCTGCCAGACGGAACATGGACGAGTTATGCGCTGAACTGGTGCAGTGGCTGCGCAGTCGGCGGATCGGTGTTCTACGCGACGACGATCCGATCCACGGGTGCGCAGTTAGTGGTGCACGCCGACTTGCGAGGGCGCGACGTCGCAAGCCGGACGATTGCTTTTGACGGGACCACCGTTCAACAACTCACCGCATACGACGGCGCGGGTCGCATCTCCGGGAAATCCACTCCTCATTTCCTAGGCCAAACGGCCTACTGGTCGACAGTGGCTTACGACGCTGCCGGGCGCGTGGTGTTCGAGACATCGCCGGCGAATCAGAACAGTCCAATCGGCAAGGTGACACAGTTTGGTTACGACGGCCTGACGACGACGCAGACCGACGCCCTTCTCCATGTAACTACACGTGAGACGAACGCCTTGGGCAAGGTCGTCAAAGTAACCGACCACAACAACAACGCGACGCTTTACGGATATGACGCGTTTAACAATTTGGTGCGCGTCACGGACGCCAACTCCAACGTCACCACCATGACGTATGACCTGCGCGGGCGTAAGACTGGGATGACCGATCCCGACATGGGGACGTGGAGTTACCAGTACAACGTGCTAGGCCTCTTGGTCGGCCAGCAAGACGCAAAGGGTCAAAGCATGGCCATGACGTACGACAAGCTCAGGCGTCCCAAGACACGGACAGAGCTCGAGGGCACGAGCACATGGAACTACGACACGCTATGGAAAGGCGCACTTACCAGCGTCAGTGGGCCGGGCGGATTCAGCCGCAGCCACACCTATGACACGTTCGGAAGGATGTCTCAGACTTCGACCGTTGCGGATAGCCAGACATTCAACATCGGCTTCAGTTATGACGTGCAAAGCCGCCTTAGCCAAATCACCTACCCAACCGGCTTCAAGACCCAGAACACGTACAACGCCTACGGGTACTTGAAGGAAGTCACCAATCCGACGACAGGTGCGCTCTACTGGCGCGCCAGCAGCGCCGACCAGTTTGGGAACGTGACGCTCTTCGATCTGGGCAACGGGGCTAACACGCTCAGGAACTTCGACGCAGCAACTGGTGCCGCTGACGCGATCGTGACGACCGGCCCATCGGGTGCAATCCAATCCTTGAACTACGACTGGGATGCAGTTGGAAACCTGACCACACGAGCGGACCAGGATCAGGGCGGCCTGATCGAGCAGTTCTTCTACGATCCGCTGAACCGGCTGGAATATTCCACGTTGAACGGGACTGAAAGTCTGCGGCTCACGTACAACGCCATCGGCAATATCACCAGCAAGTCAGGTGTCGGCTCATATGCATACGGTGCCAAGCCTCATGCCGTAACAGGGGTCACCGGCATTCGGGCTGCGGCCTATGCCTACGACGCCAACGGCAACATGACATCCGGGGGCGGGCGGAGCGTTACGTGGACGTCCTACAACTATCCCAGCGGCATCACAAAGGGCACCTTGGGATCGTCGTTCTATTACGACCCTGACCGCGCGCGCTACAAGCAGATCAGCACGACGGCAACAACGCGCACGATCTACTACATCGGCGGGTTGTATGAGCGCCACACGGTCGGCGCGGTCACCGAGCATCTGCACTACATTCAGGCGGGTGGCGAAACGATCGCCATATACACCTCGCGAAGTTCCGGGATCAACGACACCCGCTACCTCCACAAAGACCACTTGGGTTCGGTCGACGTTGTCACCGGTGATTTGGGCGTGACGGTGGAACGGTTCAGCTATGACGCGTTTGGCAAGCGCCGCTTCTCCGCAGATTGGACAGAGGACGCAAGCGACAGCCTTCTGGCCCTACAGCACGTGGTCAACCGTGGTTTTACGTTCCACGAGCATATCGACCACGTCGCATTGGTTCACATGAATGGGCGCGTCTACGATCCGATCCTCGGCCGCTTTGCGAGCGCCGATCCGTTCATCCAGGCGCCCGAGTTCGCGCAGAGCCTCAACCGCTACAGCTATGTCTATAACAATCCGCTGTCGCTGACGGATCCCAGCGGATTCTTCAGCGTACGCAAGTGGATCAAGAAAAACGCTGCCCACGTTGTTGGCACACTGACCGGTGGCATCGGGTATCTGTCGCTGGCCGGGGCTGATCACCAGATCAGGAATAGCAGGACTTGGGCGACGATCTATGGCGTCGCAGCCGCAGCGTCTCCGGGAGGACCACTCGCCGCGGGAGCCTACTCCGCGTATGTCACGAAGCGTCTCGGTGGATCTTGGAAGGATGCGTTCCGGGCGGCTGTTGAATCGACGGCGGCCAGCCTCGTTGGCGACACCGTTGGAAAGAGCTATGGAAACGTATGGAGCCCTGAGCGCGTGGCAGTTGCCTCCGTCGCTGGCGGCGTGTCTGCCGAGATCCAGGGAGGATCCTTCAGAGACGGGCTTCGCACCGCCTTCGTGCTTGCCAGTCTGAGCTACCTGAATGTAAAGATGCGTGAGGCGATGATAGAGCAATCGAAACTCGCCGACGGCGACGTAAACATAAACGGTGTGAGCGAGGGCCTGAACGGCGATGGGTACAAGCTTGCCGGTGCAAGACGAATCCTTGCCGAATTCGGGTACCTCGTCTGCGAGTCCCTGATGGGTGGATGTCAGGGCGCGCCGATCGGAGAGGACGATGAGCGATCGAGTTTCTTCGGTCTCGAGTATGCCCCGGGCGATGTTGCGGACCACATCAATGAGGCGTTTGCGGGACCGCATGATTATCTCCGAAACCTGACCGGTGCTTACGATTCGTTGGGTTATGGCATCAACTTCTCCGGAGTGGGAAAGTTCTTCCAGGATAGGGCCCTGAACTACTCCCTGGTGTTCGCGGCGGCTCCGTTCGGCCTCGCTGCTATGGTCACCCCCGCAGCCTATTCCATGGCCGGACACTAGGACATGGCGAAAGTAGTCACGGCCGCATTGACTGCCTTGCTATGGCTTACGGCTTGCGGCATGCGCGAGAGCTACAGAATGCAGGTCCCCGCAACCTGGCTAGGGGAGATCGCAGAAGACGATGACGAGAACTGTCGTGCGTTATCTGGGGAGTACGAGTACTACGGCGAAGATTCTGACGCGTCCGCCGTTGATCGTATTCGCGCAGACTTCTATGTGACGGCCTTCAAGAGAGTTCCAGTGCACGGAGCTCGTTCGGTGAAGGTCTCGTACGACGCCGACGCCAGCGCATTTTACGTGTGGACGGATCAGGCGATGGGTGTGCACGGAGCCGATCAGATCTCCGGAACCTGTGAGAACGGTTGGGCCATTGTGGAAGGCGTAGTTTCAGGGCAGGGAACCGATGCGCCACCCCAGGTCAAACAGTGGCGAAGCAGGCTGAAGCGAGGGACTGACGGCGCTTTGTACGTACACTGGACGTTCAACATGACGAAGAAGTGCTATTTGTTGCTGGCCGACTGCCATGAAAGTGGTGAGGGTTGGACCCGGTTCGCGCCGTCCGCGAAATGATTGAGTGTCCCCGAGCGAACAGGGCCGTGTCTGGCTCGATGCCGCTGAGGCTTGGGGGGACTCTCGTCACCCCCTGAAGACGTTGGACCGCGACGCATGTTCGCGACAACGCGTCACTGAGTACTTTAAAGTCGCTAAGAACCGCTAGTCCACACCCGGCCGCGCGCCGAGTCTCTCGACCGCGCCCCGAGCGCCTTGTCGAGTTGCGGCACTCCTGCGACTTAAACGGCAAACTAAACCGCTCCTGCGACCCCCTTGCGGATTGTCTCGATGACGGTTGCCGTCAGCGCACTCTGCGAATACCGCGCCCACGCCAGCTCGCGCCCGCGACGCGCGATGTCCATGTAAGCAGCCGGGTCACGCGCCACCGCCAGCAGCGCCGCATCGAACTCCGCTCCCGGCGCCCGCACCAGCGCGTGCACGCCGTCCTCGATGGCGAGGCCCTCGGCGCCGACCGGGGTGGTCACCAGCGGCTTGCCGCGCGCCAGCGCCTCCACCACCTTGACCTTGGTGCCCGCGCCCCAGGCCAGCGGCACGGCGATCACGGCGGCACGATCGACCAGCGGCTGCAGGTCGGGCGTAAAGCCCGGCAGGTGGAGCCACGCATGGCGGCGGGCGGCGGCGAGCAGCGCGTCCTCCGCGCCACGGCCGGCGATGGTGATGCTCAACGGCGCGCCGGCGGCGGCCTGGCGCTCGCCGAGCTCGACCAGGTAGCGCGCGGCGCCGGCGTTGGGGCCGTAGTTCAGCGAGCCCACCATCAGCACCTCGCCCGGCGCGCCGGTCACGGCCGGATCCCCGAACGCCGCGTCCGGCACCACGTTGGGCGCCAGCACACAGTGCGCCACGCCGAGTCGGCGATACGCCGCGAGGTCCTCCTCGCGCACGCCCCAGACCTGGTCGAAGCGCGGCAGCAGCTCGCCTTCCAGCCGACGCAGCGCCACCGCGCGCCGCAGCAGGCGGCGCTTGCCGGTCTCGCGGGCGCCGGCCGCCGCCAGCTCGGACTCGAAATTGTGCGTATGCAGGATGCGCACGCGCGCGGGCGCGGCCAGCGCCATCGCGGCGTTCATCGGATGGTCCACCACCAGCACCTCGGGTTTCAAGGACTGGAGCAGCGCCAGCGCCGCGCGTCGGCGCCCTTCGCGCGTCCGGTACAGCCACGCGGGGTCGCGCGCCCACCCGAAGCGCTGCGCCATCCAGTCGAGCCACGGCCGCTGCACGCGCAGGCTGCTGTAGATCCGCGCCTCGCCGCCATAGGGCAGCCCGAACGCCTGGCCGGTCGGGAACCGCGGCCCGGGCAGCGCATCGCGGCTCAGGTCAATGATCGACAGCTCGCCGGCCGCGGCGAGCGCGCTGGACAGGGCGGCGGTCTTGACCTTGCCGCCTGTGGACTGCGTGAAGAAGCTGCCGCGCAGCACGTACGCGATTCGCGGCGCCGGCGTCGCGGTCACGACGGCTCCAGGTGCCGCTTCCAGATCGCGTCGACGCGCCCCCGCGCCACGGCCAGCGCAGCGGGGTCGGCAAAGGAATCCGTCATGGCCAGGGCGCGGGCGTGAAGGAGGGCGCGGTATTCGCGGTAGACATCGATCAGCGTAGCGGCTTCGTCCGTGGTCAACCAGCCGGCCTCGGCTAGCGCCTCGGTCTGGCGCCAGTGGTCGGGCCAGCGCAGCAGGGCCGGGTGCGTGGGCGCGTGGCGCAGCACGAGGTACTGGGTGATGAACTCGATATCGGTGAGGCCGCCCCTGCCCTGCTTGACGTCGAAACGCTCCGCCGTGCCCTTGTCGAGCGCGCCGCGCATGCGCTCGCGCATGGCGACCACGTCCTCGCGCAGCCGCGCCACGTCGCGCGGCCGCGCCAGCACCTCGCGCCGGACGCGCTCGAAGGCCGCGCACACGTGCGCGTCTCCCGCCACCGCGCGCGCGCGCGTCAGCGCCTGGTGCTCCCAGGTCCACGCATTCTCCCGCTGGTACTGCCCGAAGCTCGCCAGGGAATTGACCGTCAGGCCGCGGCGGCCATCGGGCCGGAGCTCCAGGTCCACCTCGTAGGCGCGGCCGGCGCTGGTCTGGGTGGACAGCCAGTGGATCACGCGCTGCGCCAGGCGCGACAGCCAGACCTCGGCCGCCAGCGCCTTTGCGCCGCCGCGGGTCGGCGCCTGCAGGTTCGCGCAGTCGTGCAGAAACAGCAGGTCGAGGTCCGAGCCGTAGCCCATCTCGATGCCACCGAACTTGCCGTAGGCGACGACGGCGAAGCCGACCGGCGCGCGGCCGCGCCGCGGCTCGCCGTACTGCAGGACCATCTCGGCACGCACGCGCTCGAGGGTTTTCTCCAGGATCACTTCCGCCAGCCAGGTCAGGCGGTCGCTGACCTTGACCAGCGGCAGCGCCTCGACCAGGTCGGCGGCGGCCACGCGCAGCGTGACTTCCTGGCGGAAGCTGCGCAGCAGGTTCATTTCCGCCTCGGTGTCGCCGGTGGCGACGTTGCGGAACTGCTCGTCGAGCTCGGCGCGCATCTGCGCACGGTCGGGCGGAGCGTACAGCGTGCGTGCGTCGAGCAGCTGGTCGAGCAGGATCGGCGACTGCGCCAGCAGGTCCGTGATCCAGGGGCTGGCCGCGCACAGGCGCAGCAGCTGCGCGCGCGCGCCCGCGTTCTCGCGCAGCAGCGTGAGGTAGGTGGCGCGGCCGGCGATGGCAGTGATCACGCGCAGCGTGCGCAGCGCCGCCAGGCCCGGGGCCTTCTCGCGGCGCGCGTCGGCGAGCACCTGTGCGACCAGTGCCTCGAGGCGGCGCAGGCTCGCTTCCGACAGCGTGCGCGCCAGCAGCGAATCGTGCAGGCCGTGGACCGCCTCGCCGAGCGCCTCGGCGACCTCGCCGAATCCGGCGCGCTCGAGCGGTTCGCCGGCGGCCGCGGCGTCGCCGCGCCACAGCGCCGCGACCGCCGCGGCGAGCTGCGGGTCCTCGCTGCCGGCGTCCGGCTCGGCGAACAGGCGGCCGAACTCGGCCTGGACGCGCCCGCGCACCGCGGCCAGGCGGGCGGACAGCTCCGCCCAGTCGGCGCAGTCGAGCGCGCGGGCCATCGCCTCGCGTGCGCCGGCGTCTTCCCACGGCTCGTGGCGCTGCTCGTCGTCGCGCATCTGCAGGGCGTTCTCGACTCGGCGCAGGAATTCGTACGCCTCGCGCAGCCCGGCGGCGGTCTCGGCGGGCAGGTAGGTGGTGCCCAGGTACGTGAGCACCGGCAGCAGGCGGCGGTCGCGCAGCGGCGGCTCCTTGCCGCCGCGCATGAGCTGGAACGCCTGCACGATAAATTCAATCTCGCGTATGCCGCCGGCGCCGAGCTTGACGTTGCCGTGCAGCTCCTTGCGCTGCACTTCGGCGTTGATCATGCGCTTCATGTCGCGCAGCGCGCCGACGGCGTTGAAGTCGAGGTAGCGCCGGTAAACGAACGGCCGCAGCGCCGCCAGCAGGGCCTCGCCGGCCTTGCCGTCGCCGGCGACCACCCGCGCCTTGACCATGGCGTAGCGCTCCCACTCGCGGCCGTGGGTCTGGTAGTACTCCTCCATCGCGGCGCTGGCCATGGCCGGCGGGCCGCTGGCGCCGAACGGGCGCAGCAGCCAGTCCACGCGGAACACGAAGCCTTCCGGCGTGCGCTCGGAGAGATAGCGCGTGAACTGCCGCGCCACCTTTTCGTAATACTGCTCGGCGGCGAGGCCGAGCCGGCCGTCGGTCGCGCCGTGGGCCGAGTAGCCGAGGATCAGGTCGATGTCGGAGGAGAAATTGAGTTCTGCGCCGCCTAGCTTGCCCATGCCGAGCACGTAGGCGGTGACCGGCTTGCCGGCGTCATCGCGCGGCCGGCCGTGCAGGTTCTGCAGGGATTTCTCGGCGAAAGCCAGCGCCAGCCCGCAGGCCGCGTCGGCCAGCTCGGACACGGCGGCCAGCGTCTCGCCGAGCGGAGCGCATCCGGCGAGATCGCGCGCCGCGATGCGCGCCATGCGCTCCATGCGGAACTCGCGCAGCGCGCGCATGAACGCCGCCTCGTCGCGCGCCTTGCGGGTCGCCGCGCGCAGTGCCTTGGCGATCGCTCCGGCACGGTGCGGCGAGTCCAGCCCGCCGGCCTTCAGCCAGCGCGCCCAGCCACCCGGGTCGCGCGCGACGGCCCGCTCGACGAACGGGCTCGCCGCCAGCACGCGCGCTGGCAGCTTTGCGGCCGGCGCCGGCTTGCGCTCAGCCCTTGAGCGCAATCCAGGTGCCCTTGCTGCAGGCCACCAACTCGCCGGCGAGCGTGTGGACAGCCGTGCCGACGTGGTACTTGCGCCCTTCTGCGCCGAGGAACCAGCCGATCGCGGTGCACGCCTCGCCGACGCGCAGCTGGCGCAGGAGCCGCCCGGTCAGCCGCCCGAGCAGGGCGCCCGGGGAGACGAGGCCGGCCGGTGCGTCGGCATCGTCGCGGCCGATGACCGACCACGAGCCCGGGCAGTCGATCGCCGACCACAGGAACTCCGGCGCGACGAAGCCTTTGCCGTCGTCCAGTGTGGCGTCAGGCGTCCAGGTGCCGGCGACCCTGCCGTCCTTCCACGGTCCACAGAAAATGCGCAGGCCGTCGCGCTCGCCGCGGCGCGGGCCGCAGACGAAGCAGGTGTCGTAGGGATGGTGCTTGAGGCCGCTGAAGCGCCGGCCGGCAGCCTGCGCTTCCTCGCGCGACGGCGGCGCCGGCACCTCGAGCTCGAGCGTCGCGGCTTTTCCCTCGGCCACCAGTCGCTCGCCGTGCATCAGGCTGACCACGCCGTCCTGGCGCAGGACCTGCAGCGGTGTCTCCAGCGGCGGCGGCGCACGCAGCGTGATCTCGGCCGGGTTGCCGACCAGCACGGCCAGCCGGCCGCAGGTATAGCCGCCGTTGCCGGACGTCGGCGGCCCGCGGAAGCGTCTCGCGACCGTGATCTGCATGGGGGCAATGTTAACCGCACGCCCGGCGGCGATGGCCCCGGCCGAGCGACCTTTGGGCGCAAGCCCATCGGGAGCGAGGCCGGGGCCGTCGTCGTCGGGCACAAACGGCAAGGCCCCGTTTCGGGGCCTTGTCGTTGCAACCGAACAGAATCGCGCCTGAAGGCGCTCCTACTAGAAGTCCTCGCCCATACCGCCGCCCATGCCACCGCCGCCCGGCATCGGCGACTCCTTCTTCGGCAGCTCGGCCACCATGGCTTCGGTGGTGAGCAGCAGGCCGGCGACCGAGGCCGCGTTCTGCAGCGCCATGCGCGTGACCTTGGTCGGGTCGAGGATGCCCATCTCGATCATGTCGCCGAACTCGCCGTTCTGGGCGTTGTAGCCGAACGCGCCCTTGCCTTCCTTGACCTTGTTGAAGATCACGGACGGCTCTTCGCCGGCGTTCTTGACGATGATGCGCAGCGGCTCCTCGATGGCACGCTTGAGGATGTTGATGCCGACCTGCTGGTCGTCGCTGCCACCCTTGAGGCCATCGAGCGCCTTCTGCGCGCGCACCAGGGCCACGCCGCCGCCGGCGACGATGCCCTCTTCCACGGCCGCGCGCGTGGCGTGCAGCGCGTCCTCGACGCGGGCCTTCTTTTCCTTCATGGCGATTTCCGTCGCCGCGCCGACCTTGATGACCGCCACGCCGCCGGAGAGCTTGGCCAGCCGCTCCTGCAGCTTCTCTTTGTCGTAGTCGGAGGTCGCGTCCTCGACCTGGGCGCGGATCTCCTTGATGCGGCCCTCGATCTTGTCCTTCTTGCCGGCGCCGTCGATGATCGTGGTGTTCTCCTTGTCGATCTGCACCTTCTTGGCGGTGCCCAGGTCGTTGAGCGTCACCTTTTCCAGCTGCAGGCCCAGCTCCTCGGCGATCACCGTGCCGCCGGTGAGGATGGCGATGTCCTTCAGCATTTCCTTGCGGCGGTCGCCGAAGCCCGGGGCCTTGACGGCCGCGACCTTGAGGATGCCGCGCAGGTTGTTGACCACCAGGGTGGCGAGCGCCTCGCCTTCCACGTCCTCGGCGATGACCACCAGCGGACGGCCGGACTTGGCCACGCCCTCGAGCACCGGCAGCATGTCGCGGATGTTGCTGATCTTCTTCTCGGTGATGAGGATCAGCGGGTTCTCCAGCTCGACCTTCTGGCTCTGCGCCTGGTTGATGAAGTACGGCGACAGATAACCGCGGTCGAACTGCATGCCCTCGACCACGTCCAGCTCGTCCACCAGGCCCGAGCCGTCCTCGACGGTGATCACGCCTTCCTTGCCGACCTTGTCCATGGCCTGGGCGATGTTCTCGCCGATCGACGTGTCGCTGTTGGCCGACACGGTACCGACCTGGGCAATGGCCTTGCGGTCCTTGCAGGGCTTGGACACCTTCTTCAGCTCCTCGACCACGGCGTCTACGGCCTTGTCGATGCCGCGCTTGATCTCCATCGGGTCGATGCCCGCGGCGACCGACTTCATGCCCTCGTTGACGATGGACTGGGCCAGCACAGTAGCGGTGGTCGTGCCATCACCCGCTTCATCAGAGGTCTTTGAAGCGACCTCCTTGACCAGCTGGGCGCCCATGTTCTCGAACTTGTCCTTCAGCTCGATTTCCTTGGCGACGGAGACGCCGTCCTTGGTGACGGTGGGGGCGCCGAAGCTCTTGTCGAGCACGACGTTGCGGCCCTTCGGGCCGAGGGTGACCTTGACCGCGTTGGCCAGGATGTTGACGCCGGCGGCGAGGCGCGCGCGCGCGTCGTCGGCGAAGCGGACTTCTTTGGCTGCCATGTTCGTATTCCTTGATGGGGTGTTCGATTACTTGCCGCTGAAGACGGCCATGATGTCGTCCTCGCGCATGACGACGAGCTCGTCGCCGTCGACTTTCACTTCCGAGCCCGAGTACTTGCCGAAGAGCACGAGGTCGCCCTTCTTGACGTCGCACGGACGGACCTTGCCGTCGTCCATGACCTTGCCCGGGCCCACGGCGATGACCTCGCCCTTGCTGGGCTTTTCGGCCGCGGAGTCGGGAATCAGGATGCCGCCGGCGGATTTCTTCTCTTCTTCAAGACGCTTCACGATCACGCGATCGTGCAACGGACGCAGCTTCATGGCAAAATCTCCATTTATTTCAGTGGCTTAGCTTCTCCATGGGCCTGAGGCTGTTTATTAGCACTCTCCCCCGGAGGCTGCTAATAATAGGGGCGGCTCTGCAGGATTCAAGCCCCGCGCCATCAGGCCGGTCCTGGGCGCGCCCCTTACTACATCTGATGTAATTGCCCCGGGATTGACGAACACGGAAGCTGGGCGCACCACATGACAGGGAGTTCATGCATGCGTGTTGCGAAAGCGGTGGCCCTCGGGGTCGCCATGCTCGGCTTCACCCCCGGCGCCTCGGCCCAGGTGCTGGAGGATCTTTCCCCCGCGGCGATCCGCCAGCAGGTCGCGCCGGGTGATGCGGTCCGCGCCGGGGTCAAGGACGGTCGGACCTTCGAGTTGACGGTGGTCTCCGTCGAGGCAGAAACGCTGACCGGCACGACCTTCGAGAACCGCCGCTTCCGCATCCGCTATTCCGCCCTGTCGTCGCTGGAAATCACCGGCAAAGCCGCCGCGGCCACGACGGGGGTGGTGGCGCTGCCCGGCCCGAAGGACTCGGTACGCACCTGGTTTGGCCTCAACTTCGGCCTGGTGTCCGGCAGCATCGACCTCCCTTGCGCCAGTCCCGGCGACAGCGACTGCTCCGAAGACGGCACGTTCACCAGCTTCGGCGCCAACGTCACGGTCGCCGGCCCGGTCGCCGCGCGCCTGCGCGCGGTGCACGGCAACGAGGACACGGACAAGCGGCCGCTCGAGACCGCCATCCTCGTGGGTCCCCGGATCGCGCAGGACTTCTACGTCATGATCGGCGCCAGCACGGTCCACAACGCGGACGACGAATATCCGGGCGATGCCGACGGCATCGCCTGGGAACTCGTCTACGCGCCGACCTCGCTGGCCGGCGCCGGCATGGAGGTCTCGCTGCATGGCGCCACGGGCGACGACCTGACCTACGGCGGGATCAGCTTCGGCATGCGCTTCGGCAAGTTGCGCTGAGCGGGAGCCAAGTGACCCTCGTCCCCAGAACGGCCGTCATCGTGGTCACGCTGCTCGCGTTCGCCGGCTGCGCCGTGGTCCAGCCCGTAACAGACCTCTCGCCGGCCTCGATCCGCCAGCAGGTCCGGCCCGGCGACGTCGTCCAGGTCACGGTGACCGGCGGGCGCACGTTCGACCTCGATGTGGAAAAGGTGGAAGAGGCCTCGCTGACCGGAACCACCGTGGACAATCGCCGTTTTCGCATCGCCTACGCCTCGATCACCGGGCTGACCTTGCGCGATCCGGGCCAGGCCGCAGCGGCGGCCGCCGGGCTCACGATCCTCGCCGTGCTGGCTCCGATAGCGCTGCTGATCTTGTTGTTCGATTGACGCGCCGAAGCCGCCACGCGAGGACGACGCGCCCCGCACCTGAAAACCGCGCCTTGCGCCGCCCCGCGAACCCGCTTACTTTCCCCACCGTCCGGCGAAGCCGGCCCGAACCCCGGAGTCACAGCAACATGAACGGCATCAGCGCCCGCAAGGTCGCCATCGTCGGCGGCGTCCGTATCCCCTTCTGCCGCTCGAACACGCTCTACGCCCAGCGCAGCAACCAGGACATGCTGACGGCCGCCTTCAAGGGCCTGGTCGACAAGTACCAGCTGCACGGCGAGCAGCTTGGCGAGGTGCAGGCGGGCGCGGTGCTGAAGCACTCCCGCGACTTCAACCTGTGCCGCGAGTCGGCGCTGTCCTCGGGTCTGGCGGCCGAAACGCCCGCATCCGACGTGCAGATGGCCTGTGGCACCGGCCTGCAGGCCACCATCAACATCGCCAACAAGATCGCGCTGGGCCAGATCGACGTCGGCATGGCCGGGGGCGTGGACAGCGCCTCGGACGCCCCCATCGGCATCAACGAGAAGCTGCGCAAGGTGCTGCTGAAGGCCAACGCCGCGAAGGGCACCGGCGCGCGCCTGCAGGCGCTGGCCGGCCTGCGGCCGCAGCATTTCTTCATGCCGGCGACGCCGTCGGTGATGGAGGCGCGCACGCGCATGTCGATGGGCGAGCACTGCGAGCTCATGGCCAAGGAGTGGAGCATCCCCCGCGAGGAGCAGGACCAGCTGGCCTACCTGAGCCACAAGAACGGCGCCAAGGCTTACGACGAAGGCTTCTACCAGGACCTGCTGGTGCCCTACTCGGGCGTCGAGCGCGACAACAACCTGCGCGCCGACACCTCGCTGGAGAAGCTCGCCACCCTGAGCCCGGCGTTCGACAGGAAGTCGGGCCGCGGCACGCTGACCGCCGGCAACTCGACGCCGCTGACCGACGGCGCCTCGGCCGTGCTGCTGGCCTCGGAAGACTGGGCGAAGGCCCACGGCATGAAGGTGCTGGCGTACCTCACCCACGCCCAGACCGCGGCGGTGGACTTCGTCAACAAGAAGGAGGGGTTGCTGATGGCGCCGGCCTACGCCGTGCCGAAGATGCTGGCCCGCGCCGGCCTCAAGCTGCAGGACTTCGACTTCTACGAGATCCACGAGGCCTTCGCGGCGCAAGTGCTGTGCACGCTGAAGGCCTGGAACGACCCGAAGTTCTGCAAGGACCGTCTCGGACTGTCCACGCCGCTGGGCGAGATCGACCGCGGCAAGCTCAACATCAAGGGCAGCAGCGTGGCGCTCGGCCATCCGTTCGCCGCCACCGGCGGCCGCATCCTGGCAACGCTGGCCAGGATCATCGACGGCAACGGCGGCGGCCGCGGCCTGGTGTCGATCTGTGCCGCCGGCGGGCTCGGCGTCACCGCCATCCTGGAACGCTGACGTACCCACGAGCCGGCCGCGAGCCGGCTCGATGCTTATTGAGAGGAGTTCTTCATGAGCCTTCTGCGCACCAAGCCGATCGACATCTCGGCCGACACCGGCATGCGCCGGGAACTCACCGCCTTCGACCTGACCATGCTCGGCATCGGCGCCATCATCGGCGCCGGCATCTTCGTGCTGACCGGCATCTCCGCCGCGACGCAGGCCGGCCCAGCCGTGGTGCTGTCGTTCGTGGTCGCCGGCGTGGCCTGCGCCTGCGCGGCGCTGGCCTATGCCGAGCTCGCCGCCTCGATCGGCGGCTGCGGCAGCGCCTACGGCTACGGCTACGCCGGCCTCGGCGAGTTCCCGGGCTGGGTGATCGGCTGGATGCTGCTGGCGGAATACTCGATCGCCGTGGCGGCGGTCTCGGTGGGCTGGTCCGGATACTTCAACGACGCACTCATCGCGCTCGGCCGCGTGGTCGGCGCCGACTGGGGCCTGCCGGCGGCGCTGCTCGCCGGGCCGTTCCAGCAGATCCAGGCCGCCGGCGAGCCCGTGCGCCACGGCCTCGTCAACCTGCCGGCGGTGGCGCTGCTGGTCGCGCTGGGGCTGCTGATCGCCGGCGGCGCCAAGCTCAGCGCGCGCGTCAACACCATCATGGTCTTCATCAAGCTCGCCGCGATCCTGCTGTTCATCGGCGTCGCGGTGATGCACGTGAACCCGGACAACTGGACCCCGTTCATCCCGCCGGCCGAGCCGGCCGAGATCGGCGGCTCGCGCTTCGGCATCATGGGCATCTTCGCCGGCGCGGCGATCGTGTTCTTCGCCTACATCGGCTTCGATGCGGTGTCGACGTCCGCCGAGGAGACGCGCAACCCGCAGCGCGACCTGCCGATCGGCATCCTCGCCTCGCTGGTGGTCTGCACCGTGCTGTACATCCTGGTGTCGGGCCTGCTCACCGGCATCGTCAACTATCGCGAGCTGAACGTGCCGGCGCCGGTGTCGCACGCGCTGCTCAGCATCGGCCAGAACTGGGCCGCCGGCCTGATCTCGGTCGGCGCCATCGCCGGCCTGACCACGGTGTGCCTGGTCATGTACTTCGCGCTGGCGCGGCTGCTGTTCGCGATCGCGCGCGACGGCCTGCTGCCGCGCCGGCTCGCCGTGCTGCACCCCACGCGCGGCACGCCGGCGCGCATCGTGCTGGTGGTGGGCGTGATCATGTGCGCCATGTCGGGCTTCGTGCCGCTCGACAGCCTCGCCCGGCTGGTGAACATCTCGACGCTCGCCGCGTTCGTGGTGGTGTGCGCGGGCGTCATCGCGCTGCGCCGCGTGCGCCCCGAGCTGCCGCGGCCGTTCAAGGTGCCGCTGTATCCCTGGATCCCGCTCGCCGGCATCGTCGTGTGCGTGTGGCTGATGCTGAACCTGCCGGGCCTGACCTGGATCGCCTTCGCCCTGTGGATGCTGCTCGGCATGGTGGTCTATTTCGGCTACTCGTACTCGCACAGCGTGCTGGCACAGCCGCAGGCCGAGGCGCAGAAGTAAGACGCCGCGGGCGCGTCCGCCCGACCCGCCGGAGCCGGCATGGATTCGTTCTTCGCGTTCCTCGAGGCCGTCAACGCCGTCATGCTCGGCGTGCCGACGCTGGTCGGCCTGTTGTCGGTCGGCGTGCTGTTCACGATCTGGAGCCGCTTCGGCCAGTACCGCTCGCTGACCCACGGCGTGCGGCTGCTGCGCGGGAAAGTGCCGGGCGTCAGCGGCCAGGGCCCCGGCGCGCTGTCGCACTTCCAGGCGCTGTCGGCGGCGCTGTCGGCCACTGTCGGCCTCGGCAACATCGGCGGCGTCGCCATCGCCGTGTCCCTCGGCGGGCCCGGCGCGGTGTTCTGGATGTGGATGGTCGGCCTCGCCGGCATGGCGCTGAAGTCCGCCGAGGTGACGCTGTCGCTGCTCTACCGCAACACCGAGCACGCCGACAACCCGCACGGCGGCACCATGTGGGTGTGCAAGAAGGGCTTCGCCGAGCTGTCGCCGAAGCTGGCCGGGCTCGGCGCGCTCGCCGGCGCGCTGTTCACGATCCCGCTGATCCTGTTCGCCGTCACCGGCGGCTGCATGTTCCAGGCCTGGAACGTCGGCGAGCTGACGCGCTCGTACTTCGGCGTGCCGCCGTGGATCACCGGCCTGGTCATGGCGGTCGTGGTGGGGCTCGTCATCCTCGGCGGCATCAAGCGCATCGGCGCGGTGGCCGGCTGGCTGGTGCCGCTGATGTGCGGCGTCTACGTGGTGAGCGGCACCGGCGTGCTGGTCGCCAACGCCGGCGCGCTGCCCGGCGTGCTGCGCGACATCTTCACCAGCGCGTTCTCCGCCACCGACGGCGCCGGCGCCTTCACCGGCGCGACGCTCGGCATGGCCTTCATCTTCGGCATGCGCCGCGCGCTGTTTTCGTCCGAGGCGGGACTGGGCTCGGCGCCCATCGCGCACTCGGCCGTGCGCACGCCCGAACCGGTGACGGAAGGCGTCGTCGCCGGGCTCGAGCCGTTCATCGACACGCTGCTGGTCTGCACCATGACGGCGCTGGTGATCCTCGTTTCGGGCGTCTGGAAACGCGGACCCGCCGCGCCCTGGTACGCCGAGCCGGCGCTGATCGAGGCCGCACCCGGCCAGTGGCAGCCCGGCACGGGGCTGCTGCCGGAAGCCGATGGCGTGTGGAAGGCCGGCGACCAGGTGTTCATCGTGCTGGAGAAGGCGCCCGGCGAGCGCGCGCGGCTCTACGGTGACGTGGTCGAGGCCGACACCGGGCTGTCGGTGACCTGGCGGCCGCTCGCCGCGGCCAGCGCACCACGCCTGGCCGAGAACGGCATCTTCCTGGACTATCCCGCCTCCACGCTGACCGCGCTGGCGTTCGATTCCGCGTTCCACGGCCTCGGCATGTGGATGGTGACGCTGACGGTCTGGCTGTTCGCGGTCTCCACCATGATCACCTGGAGCTACTACGGTGAGCAGGGCGTGGTGTACCTCGCCGGCGAGCGCTGGGTCGCGCCGTACCGCTGGCTGTGGTGCGCGCTGATCTTCGTGACCTGTCTCGGCTTCATCCGCACCGACGCCGAGATCGACACGCTGAGCACCGTCGCCCTCGGCTTTATGCTCGCGGTCAACCTGCCCACCCTGCTGCTGCTCGGGCACAAGGCCATGGGCGCGTGGCACGACTATTTCCGGCGCCTCGAAACCGGCGAACTGGGCAAGCCCGCGTCGCCCCGGTGACCAACGGCGTCCTGCTGGTCAACCTCGGCACGCCCGACGCGCCGACGCCCGAGGCCATCCGGCCATACCTGCGCGAGTTCCTGTCGGACCGCCGCGTCGTCGACCTGCCGCCGCTGCTGTGGTGGCCGATCCTGCACGGCATCATCCTGCCGCTGCGCCCGCGCCGGCTCGCGCCGCTGTACGCGCGCATCTGGCGTGCCGACGGCTCGCCGCTGCTCGCCATCACGCGCGAGCTGCGCGCCGCGCTCGCCGCCGCGCTGGCGCCGGCGCCGGTGGCCGTGGCCATGCGCTACGGCCAGCCGGCCATCGCTCCCGCCGTCGCCGAGCTGCACGACGCCGGCGTCGAGCGCCTGGCGGTGCTGCCGCTGTACCCGCAGTACTCCGGCACCACCACCGGCTCGGCGTTCGACGGCCTCGACGCCGCGCTGCGGGCGCTGGCCTGGCAGCCCGAACTGCGCCGCATCGAGGACTACCACGCCGACGAGGGCTACGTCGCCGCGCTGGCCGGCAGCGTGCGCGAGCACTGGGCCGCGCACGGCCACGGCGACCACCTGCTGCTGTCCTTTCATGGCATCCCGCAGCGCTACGCCGATCGCGGCGATCCCTACGGGCGCCAGTGTGCGGAGACCGCGCGCCGGCTGGCGGCGGCGCTGGCCCTGCGCGACGGCGACTGGCACCTCGCCTACCAGAGCCGCGTCGGCAACGCCGCCTGGCTCGGCCCCTACACCGACGTCGTCATCCCGCTGCTGGCCCGGCGCGGCGTGCGCCGGCTCGACGTCGTCTGCCCGGGCTTCGCGGCGGACTGCCTGGAGACGCTGGATGAGGTCGCCATCCGGTACAAAGAGGTGTTTGTCGCGGCAGGCGGCGAGGCACTACGCTACGTGCCCGCGCTGAACGCGCGCCCGGACCACGTGGCCGCGCTGGCGCGGATCGTCCGCGCGCAGTTCCGAGGTTGAGCCCATGAGCGAATTCCTGTTCCAGTACGGCCTGTTCTTCGCCAAGACCGTCACCTGGATCGCCGCGATCGTCATCGTCGCCGCGGTGCTGGCCAACGTCGTCCACCACCTGCGCGCGCACGCCACCGACCACCTCGAGGTCAAGAACCTGAACCACCGCTTCCGCGAGCTGGCCGACGGCCTCAAGCGCGCGCTGCTGAGCCCGGAAGAATGGAAGCGCGCGCTCAAGGCGCACAAGGCCGAGGACAAGGCCCGCGCCAAGGCGCACAAGGCCGGCACGCCCACGCGCCCGAGGGTCTTCGTGCTCGATTTCCACGGCGACCTGCACGCCAGCGCGGTGGCCTCGCTGCGCGAGGAGATCAGCGCGCTGCTGCAGGTGGCGCGGCCCGGCGACGAAACACTGCTGCGGCTCGAAAGCGAAGGCGGCGTGGTGCACGGCTACGGCCTGGCTGCCTCGCAGCTGCGGCGCGTGCGCGAGGCCGGCGTCAAGCTGACCGTGGCGGTGGACAAAGTCGCCGCCAGCGGCGGCTACCTGATGGCCTGCGTCGCCGACCACATCCTGGCGGCGCCGTTCGCGGTGGTCGGCTCGATCGGCGTGGTCGGCCAGCTGCCCAACTTCAACCGCCTGCTCAAGAAACACGAGATCGACTACGAGCTGCACACCGCCGGCGAGCACAAACGCACGCTGACGCTGTTCGGCGAGAACACCGCGGCCGGCCGCGAGAAGTTCCGCGAGACCCTCGAGGATGCCCACGCGCTGTTCAAGTCGTTCATCGCGCAGAACCGCCCGCAGGTGGACCTCGCCCGGGTGGCGACCGGCGACCACTGGTTCGGCACGCGCGCGCTGGACTTGAAGCTCGTCGACGAGCTCAAGACCAGCGACGATTACCTGCTCGAGCGGTCGAAGGACTGCGACCTGTACGAGCTGCGCTACAAGCGCCACCGCGGCTTCGCCGAGCGCCTCGCCGGCAGCCTCGCCGGCCTGCGTGCGACCCTTCCCTTCTGACGCGCATCAAGGGAGAGACCCGATGAAACTCACCAGCCAGAGCTTCCGCGACGGCGGCGCCATCCCCGGGCGCTGCGCCTTCGCGGTGATCGACCCGAAAACCCACGTGCGCCTGTCCGACAACCGCAACCCGGAGCTGTCGTGGTCGGACGCGCCGGCCGGCACCAGGAGCTACGCACTGCTGTGCATCGATCCCGATGCGCCCACCGTCGGCACCGACGTCAACCAGGAAGGACGCAGCGTGAGCAAGGCGCTGCCGCGCGCCGAGTTCATGCACTGGGCCATGGTCGACATCCCCGCGGGGGTGGCGCGCCTCGAGGAAGGCGCCTGCAGCCAGGGCGTGACGCCGCGCGGCAAGGCCGGCCCGCAGGGCCCGTCCGGCAGCCGCCAAGGGGGCAACGATTACACCGGCTGGTTCGCCAGGGACCAGGACATGGCCGGAACTTATCTCGGCTACGACGGTCCCTGTCCGCCCTGGAACGACGAGCTGCCGCACCGCTACCGCTTCGAACTCCACGCCCTCGACTTCGCGCGCTGCCCGGTCGAAGGCGCCTTCACGGTTGCCGACGTGCGCAAGGCCATCGCCGGCCACACACTGGCCAGCGCATCCATCACCGGGCTGTACGCCTTGAACCCGGCCGTTCAGCTCCCATAAATCCCTGCAACGCACCCTGAGCAACATCATGAAACGCCCCGCATCGCTTGCCGCCCTCGTCCTGGCTCTCACGCTCGCCGCCGCCCTGCCGGCCGGCGCCGACATCCCGCCCGGCGTGCTCGGCAGCACGCCGACGCTGGCGCCGATGCTGAAGAACGTGCTGCCGGCGGTGGTCAACGTCTCGGTCACTTCGAAGGTCGAGATCCAGAACCCGCTGCTGCAGGATCCGTTCTTCCGCCGTTTCTTCGGCGTGCCGGACGATGCGCCGACCGAGCGCGAGGCGCAGTCGATCGGCTCCGGCGTGATCGTCGATGCCGCCAAAGGCTACGTGCTGACCAACCACCACGTGGTCGCACAGGCCGACAGCATCCGCATCCGGCTGGCCGACGACCGCGTGCTCGACGCCAAGCTGATCGGCTCGGACCCGGACAGCGACCTCGCCGTGCTGCAGGTCCCGGCCGAGCGGCTCAAGGCCCTGCCGTTCGCCGATTCCGACAAGATCGAAATCGGCGACTTCGTCGTCGCCATCGGCAACCCCTTCGGCATCGGCCAGACCGTGACCTCGGGCATCGTCAGCGCGCTCGGCCGCACCGGCCTGGGCAACGCCTACGAGAACTTCATCCAGACCGACGCCTCGATCAACCCGGGCAACTCCGGCGGCGCGCTGGTCACCCTGAAGGGCGAGCTGGTCGGCATCAACAGCCAGATCGTCTCGCGCAGCGGCGGCAACGTCGGCATCGGCTTCGCCATCCCCGCGAACCAGGCCCGGTACGTGCTGAGCGAGATCGTCGAGCACGGCGCGGTGCAGCGCGGCCGCATCGGCATCGGCGGCCAGAACGTGACCCCCGAGTTGGCCAAGGCCTTCGGCCTGCCGGCCGCGCGCGGCGCCGTCATCACGCAGGTCGTGCCCGACTCGCCCGCGGCCAGGGCCGGGCTCAAGCCCGAGGACATCATCGTCGAGGCCGAGGGGCGCGAGATCCGCGATTTCGACCAGCTGCGCAACGTGGTCGGCCTGCGCCGTGTCGGCGAGCGCGTCGACCTCAAGGTGCTGCGCGACGGCAAGCCGCGCACCGTGTCGGTCGTCATCGGCAAGAACACCGAGCAGGCCGAGGCGGGCGCCAAGCTGCACCCGCGCCTGGCCGGCGCGGTGTTCGCGCCCCTCGACGAGAGCACGGCCTCCGGCCGGGGCGACGTGCGCGGCGTGGTGGTGCAGAGCCTGCAGCCGCGCTCGCCGGCGGCACGCATCGGCCTGCGCCAGGGCGACGTCATCATCGGCGTCAACCGCCAGCGCATCGACGGCATGCAGGACTTCGAGAAGCGCGCCGGTCAGGACCAGAAAGAGCTGCTGCTGCACATCCGGCGCGGCAACAACGCCTTCTTCATCGTCGTCCAGTAGGAGCGCCTTCAGGCGCGACCGGCGCTGCGGCGGCAGAAAAAGGGGACGCACACCTTTTTCGGCCACCCCCGGCAGCGGACTGCGCCGCCTGCCGAAAAAGGTGTGCGTCCCCTATACTGGCCCCACTTTTATGGGGCCTCCGGCACTGGAATCCGAGATCGTTGCGCTCGAGGAGCGCATCCAGCGGCTGCTGGCCGCCTACCAGCAGGCGCGCCTGGAGCGCCGCCGCGCCCTGCAGGAGCGCGACCGCCTGGTGATGCTCAACAGCGAGCTGCGCAAGCGCATCGAGGGCGTCATCTCGCGCATCAAGTCCATGGAGCAGGCGGAGCAGGCCGAGTGAGTGCCGCCGAGTCCAAACGACTGTCGGTGCCGGTGCGCATCATGGGCAAGGAATACAACGTCGAATGCCCGCCGGACGAGCACGAGGCGCTGGTGGCCTCGGCCGAGTTCGTCAACGAGCGCATGAGCACGATCCGCAAGCGCGGCAAGGCGCTCGGCGCCGAGCGCATCGCCGTGATGGTGGCCCTGAACCTCGCCCGCGAGCTGCTTTCCCTGAAGGGCGTCGAAGGGGTCGCACCCGGCGCGGACCCGGACATGCTCGAGCGGGTGCGCCAGCTCAAGCTCGACATTGACAGCACCCTTTCCGCCGATTGAGGAATCGCGGCCATGGGCCGCTCCTGCAGTCAAGGCTTGGCGCGCGCCGGCGCCGGGGTATGATGGACCCGGTGTCTCCTGCGGTGTTCGACATTTGTCGGGAACCCCTTGAGCCTACTTTGTCACCACGGGAGCCTTCACCCGTGTCGGGAGTGCAGGTCCGCCTCGTAGCGGAAAGCCCGAAGACATGGCGCGGCGCCCACTTGAGACCATGTCTCAAGGTCGAAGACGGATGACGGCACAGGCGGGAGGCACCACTCCACATCCTGTCCCGCTCCCTCCGAAGGGGGCGGGAACTCTTTCGCAGCCGCTCATGGGAAAGCCGCAGCGTCCGGCTGATCACGACCTGTCCTCGCGCAAGGCGGCGCTCCGGAGCAGCCTCCGGCAGCGCCGCCGCTCGGTCGCGCGCGCCGGGCGCAAGCAGGCGGCACGCCGCGCCGCGACCCACCTGGCCCGTGCCGCCCGGCGCTGGCAGGCACGGCACGTGGCGGCATTCCTCGCCGTCCCCGAAGAGATCGACACGCGCCCGCTGCTCGCGCTGCTGCGCCGGCAAGGCTGCGCGCTGTACGTGCCGAAGGTCGGGCGCGACGGCGCGCTGCGTTTTACGCGCCTTGCCGCCCCGCTGCGGCCCAACCGCTACGGCATCCGCGAACCGGTGGCCCTGCGGCGCCCGCCGCGGCTCGACCTCATCGTGCTGCCGCTGGTGGCGTTCGACGCGCAGGGCCGGCGCCTGGGCATGGGCGGCGGATACTACGACCGGCTGCTGGCGCGCCCGCGCGCGTCGCACCGCCCGCTGCGGGTGGGCTACGCCTTCGCCGGGCAGGAAGCGGCCGTGGTGCCGTCGGCCGCGCACGACGTCCGGCTGGACGCCGTGGTCACCGAGCGCGGCCTGCGGAGATTCCGTTGATGGCCGGGCCGAGGAAGTACTGGCTGATGAAGTCCGAGCCCGACGCCTTCGGCATCGACGACCTCAGGCAACGCGGCAGCGAGCCGTGGAGCGGTGTGCGCAACTACCAGGCGCGCAACTTCATGCGCGACCAGATGCAGCCGGGCGACCTCGCCTTCCTCTACCACTCGAGCTGCCCGCAACCGGGCATCTACGGGCTCATGACCATCGCCGGCCCGCCCTATCCCGACCCCACGCAGTTCGACCGCAAGAGCCCGTACTACGACGCGGCATCGACCCGCGAGCAGCCGCGCTGGCACCTGGTCGACGTGAAATACCAGCGCCACCTCAAGCGCCCGATCCTCCTGGCCGAGCTGCGCGCCAACGAAAGCCGGCTCAAGGGCCTCAAGCTGTTCAGCGCCGTGCGCCTGTCGGTCATGCCGGTGGCCCCGGAACATTGGGAGCGCATCCTCGCGCTCGAGTAGAAAAGGGGACGCACACCTTTTCGTCGCAGACCGTCAGCGCGCTACGGCGCCTGCCGAAAAGGTGTGCGTCCCCTTTTTTACCGGGTGCCCAGGAACAGGTCGTAGGCCGGGTTGCCGGTCTCCACCGAGTAGTCGTAGCCGAGCGCGTCGAGCGTGCGCGTGCATTCGGCGCGCTCGCGCTTCGGCACCTGCAGCCCGCACAGCACGCGGCCCCAGGCCGCGCCATGGTTGCGGTAGTGAAACAACGAGATGTTCCAGCGCCCGTGCAGCGCGTTGAGGAACTCCAGCGCCGCGCCGGGGCGCTCCGGAAACTCGAAGCGCAGCAGCATCTCGTCGCGCAGGCCGGCGGCACGCCCGCCGACCATGTAGCGCACGTGCACCTTGGCCATCTCGTTGGCGGTCATGTCGACCACCGGATAACCCTCGCGCCGCAGCTGCCGGATGATGGCCGGCCGCTCGCGCTCGCCGTGCTCGCCGAGTTTCAGGCCCACGAACACGTGCGCCTCGCGCGGCGACCAGTAGCGGTAATTGAACTCGGTGACCACGCGCCGGCCGAGGCTGCCGAGGAAGCGCTTGAAGCTGCCGGGCTTCTCCGGGATGGTGACGCCCAGCAGCGTCTCGTGCGCGTCGCCGATCTCGGCGCGCTCGGCAATGTGGCGCAGGCGGTCGAAATTGACGTTGGCGCCCGAGCAGATCGCGGCGAGCTGCTTGCCGCGCGCGCCACGGTCGTGCACCCAGCGCTTGAGGCCGGCCACCGCCAGCGCGCCGGCCGGCTCCAGCAGCGAGCGGTTTTCGACGAACACGTCGCGGATCGCCGCGCAGATCTCGTCCACCGACACCATGACCATGGCGTCCACGCAGTGCCGCGCGACGCGGAACGGTTCCGCGCCGGCCTGTTTCACCGCGACGCCGTCGGCGAACAGGCCGACCTGCGGCAGCGCCACGCGCCGGCCGGCCTTCAGCGCCGCGGTCATGCAGGCCGCGTCGTCCGGCTCGACGCCGATCACGCGCACCGACGGCCGCACCGCCTTGAGGTACGCGGCGATGCCGGCGATCAGGCCGCCGCCGCCGACCGGCACGAACACCGCGTCAAGCCCGTCGCGCGCCTGCTCGATGATCTCGCGGCCGATGGTGCCCTGCCCGGCGATGACGTCCGGGTCGTCGTACGGGTGCACCAGCGTCATGCCCTTGTCGCGCGCCAGCCGGCGCGCGTGCGCGGCGGACTCGTCGTAGGTATCGCCGTCGAGCACCACGCGGCCGCCGAGTGCCCGCACCGCCTCGACCTTGATGGTCGGCGTGGTGCCCGGCATGACGATGACGGCGGCCAGCCCGAGTTTGTTCGCCGCCAGCGCCACGCCCTGCGCGTGGTTACCGGCCGAGGCCGTGATCACGCCCGCGGCGCGCTGCGCCGGCGTCAGCCGCGCGATCTTGTTGTAGGCGCCGCGCAGCTTGAACGAATGCACCGGCTGGCAATCCTCGCGCTTGAGCCACACCCGGTTGTGCAGGCGCGCGGACAGCTTGGGCGCCGCCTCGAGCGGCGACACCACGGCCACGTCGTAGACGCTGGCGAGCTCGATGCGGCTGCGGTAGCCGGCGAGCAGGGCCTGCATGGCCGCGCTGCCGCGGCGCCTGGGCGGTGCTTTCAAGGGGGCATCATCTGGGGCGAAACGTCCCGTATTATAGGCGCCCGTTGCATTTTCCCGACCCTCGTGTCATCCCGAGCGTAGCGAGGAATCTCCCAGGGGATTCCTCGCTGCGCCCGGAATGACACCTGAACTGATTGCGTTCGTCGGCGGCGGCCAGATGGCCGGCAGCCTGATCGGCGGCCTGCTTGCGGCCGGGCACCCGGCCGCGCGCCTGCGCGTGGCCGAGCCCGACGCGGCGCGCGCCGAGCGGTTGCGCCGCGACTTCGGCGTCGAGGTGCGGGCCCGGGGCGCCGAGGTCGCGCCCGGCGCCGACGCGCTGGTGCTGGCGGTCAAGCCGCAGGTCATGCGCGAAGCGCTGACCGGCGTGGCGCCCGTCGCTTCCACCACGGTCATCTCGATCGCCGCCGGCCTGCGCATCGAGGCGCTGCGCCGCTGGCTCGGCGCGGCCGCGCCCATCGTGCGCGCCATGCCGAACACGCCCGCGCTGTTGCGCGCCGGCGTCACCGGGCTGCACGCGCCCGCCGGCACGCCGGAGCGCCCGCGCGCCCTGGCCGAGCGCATCCTCGGCGCGGTCGGCGCGACCTGCTGGCTCGCCGACGAGGCGCAGCTGGACGCCGTCACCGCGCTGTCGGGCTCGGGCCCGGCCTACTTCTTCCTCGTGGCCGAGGCGCTGCGCGACGCCGGCGTCACGCTCGGGCTCGACGCGCCGACCGCCACGCTGCTGGCCCGCCGGACGCTGGCCGGCGCCGGGCGCATGGCGGAGGCCTCCGGCAAGGACATCGCCGAGCTGCGCGCGGACGTGACCTCGAAGGGCGGCACCACCGAAGCCGCGCTGGCGCGGCTCGAGAGCCGCGGCCTGCGCGACGCGTTCGCCGAGGCGCTGCGCGCCGCGGCGACGCGCTCGCGCGAGCTCGGCGACGCGCTGGCGAAATAAGGAAAGGGAACGATGGGCGCCAACACCAGCAACGCGCTGTTCTACCTCATCAGCACGCTGTTCGAGGTGTACCTCTGGATCGTCATGCTGCGCATGATCCTGCAGGTCGTGCGCGCCGACTTCTACAACCCGATCTCGCAGCTGATCTGGCAGCTGACGCAGCCGCTGGTGCGGCCGCTGCAGCGGGTCCTGCCCAAGGTCGGCCCGTACGACAGCGCGGCGGCGCTGGTGCTGCTGGTGGTCGCGGTGGCCTACGTCTACGCCGCCACCGCCCTGCTCGGCCTCGGCGTCAACCCCCTGGAGGCGCTGTGGTTCGCGCTGCTCAAGCTGCTGGTGCTGGCGCTGAACCTGTACACCTTCGCCCTGGTCGTGCAGGCCATCCTGTCCTGGGTCGGGCCGGGCGTGAACAACCCGGCCGGCAGCATCCTGTGGAGCATCAACGAGCCGCTGTTGCGGCCGGTGCGCCGCGTGATCCCGCCGTTCTCGGGCCTCGACCTGTCGCCGCTGCTGGTGATCGTGCTGCTGCAGTTCGTCAAGCTGCTGATTCCGTTACCGGGGATCTTCCGCTAGTGAGCGATAGCGCCGCGGCCGGGGAAACCCCGGCTGCCCAAGCCAGGCCCGCAGCGGACTGCGTCGGCATTGTGGCCCCGCGCAAGGTCGCCATCGACCGCCCGCTCACCCTGGCCTGCGGGAAAATCCTGCCGCGGCACGAGCTGATGGTCGAGACCTACGGCGCGCTGAACGCGGCGCGCAGCAACGCCATCCTGGTGTGCCACGCGCTGTCCGGCGACCACCACGCCGCCGGCTACCACGGCGAGAGCGACAGGAAGCCCGGCTGGTGGGACAGCTGCATCGGTCCCGGCAAGCCGATCGACACCAACCGCTTCCACGTCGTCGCGCTCAACAACCTCGGCGGCTGCAAGGGCTCGACCGGCCCCAACACGCTCAATCCCGATACCGGCAAGCCCTGGGGCCCGGACTTCCCGATCGTCACGGTGCGTGACTGGGTGCGCTCGCAGGCGCTGCTGGCCGACGCGCTGGGCATCCGGCAGTGGGCCGCCGTGATCGGCGGCAGCCTCGGCGGCTTCCAGGTCATGCAGTGGGCCATCGACTTCCCGGAGCGCATCCGCCACGCCGTGGTCATCGCCGCGGCGCCGAAGCTGAGCGCGCAGAACATCGCTTTCAACGAGATCGCGCGCCAAGCCATCCTGTCGGATCCGGAGTTCCACGGCGGGCATTTCTACGAAAAAGGCGTGGTGCCCTCGCGTGGCCTCAAGCTGGCGCGCATGCTCGGCCACATCACCTACCTGTCCGACGCCGCCATGCGCGAGAAATTCGGCAGTGTTCTCAGGTCGGGTGCGATGGGCTTCAACTACGACGTCGAATTCGAGGTCGAGAGCTACCTGCGCTACCAGGGCCAGTCGTTCGTCG